>Ga0214544_1005910_pt1 | contig 23165 bp, 18 predicted proteins | sample CNSS3metaG_FD_160074 | JGI IMG/M metagenome (GOLD analysis project Ga0214544, IMG submission 160074) | Root nodule microbial communities from cowpea collected in UCLA plant growth center, Los Angeles, California, USA - CNSS3 | ecosystem: Host-associated > Plants > Roots > Nodule | place: USA...
CATTGAAATCGCATGCCAAGATTTATCCAAGTTCATCATTCACAATCCATGAATCACATCACTCATGCAAATTCATTCATCTCATACTTTATAAATGCATACCAAGACATACATATATCACAAAATAATATTCATCCCAAATAAATGAGTGCCAACATTTAAGTACCTGCAATTCCATACAATCAAGCACAACCCACAACCATAATTCTTACACCAAAATTTCTAAGAAAATTTATTATCACAAAACAAAAATCATTGCAGTAATGCGTGACACATTTCTCAAGTTACAGACATCTAATCGACGATCCAACCGGTCAAACCATAAAATAGCATGTTATGAACCAAATGTCAAAATTTGATCTCAATCCAACGGTTAATGAGTCGGGAAAGTAAATTTTACTAAAACTGTGCATATCAGAAAAACACGCAGTCGCTCAGTGACCCAGTGCAACGCATCCAAAATACGAAAAATAACGTCAAATATCACAGTTTCATGAATATTTGAACCCCTAACTTAGAAATATTCCAAAAACTAACATTTTCCCTAATCTTATCTCATATTTCACAAAACAATAATCGCATAAGATAGAAATAACGTGAAACCCTAGCTTCCCTTACCTAGAAAAGGGCTAGCCAAACGACCTCGACACTTAAGCGAATAAGCACGAAAGTTCCCGAAGTAGATTTAAGAGCTGAAAACCCTAACACAAATGGGGTACGAGATTACTACAAGGAACCCTAACAGTAATTACGAAGAACCAAACCAGCGAAGAAGAGTATGAGTTGACGAACCACTTACGTGAGCAAAAACGAGATCGAGCTAAACTTGAATCTGATTGAACTTCAAACCCTAGCAGAGCCCTGGGAAAGGAAAAGGAGAGTAGGTAAGTGTCAACACCCAATTTCGTCTGGGTAAATAAATTTATTTTAAAAAAATTCAGAAAATTAAAAAAATGTGAAACATTATTTTCTTCATAGATTTTCAAACTTTAATTTTAAAAAAAAAAGAAAAAACCTAGAAAAAAAAGAGAAAAAAAAGGGAGGAAGAGCCCAATTTGTTGTTGTAACATCCCGTCCGGATATTACGAATTTAATTAAATAAAAAGAAATAATACATGAGCATCATTTATGTAAAAACTCATTTATTAATAACACCTCATTTCCCAAAACACGGGAAATGTAAAACTTCATTAAAAATCACTAATAAGTCCATACATACAAAATGTAAGTTTAGTCAAGTAGGCCATGAGCCTTTACATCATATGTTAAAATAGAGTGACAAAACATGAACATAAAAATCCCCATTATCAGCCCCTCTCCGCAGCTAAGCCTCACCAGCTCCACTTGCATCATCACCTGTTCACGTGTACCACGTACACGATCATCGCCAAACACAAACAGATAGGGTGACCTAATAGTTAAAACATACAAAACATATATCACATATACATATACATGTTAACCAGTACAAATAGTATAACAACAACACAATTCTTTTTTTCTCTTCCCACAGAATCTGACCCTATTTCCAACACATGGCCACCACCATGTGTACCGATGCATTTAATGGAAGTCATGTTACCTTCCCTCCACATGGCCACCACCATGCATAATAAGTACATCAGGAAACCTCGCTTGAGTTTCTCTCATGGCCACAACCATGTAAGCAGTGTTCTATATCTTCTAATGAGTATCTCCAGGTGCCTTGCTGCCACACCTATCGGCCACAACCGATAGAGCACGTGCGAAAACCATACTACGGATCACACATCGTAACGCCAGGTGGAGTTCCCAAATACGAACATAGTCCGTAATGTCCCAGGACTACCAAACTCGTCAACAACCACTGAGGAGAGCAATCCATCTGGACCCATCCGTACTGGCCACAACTAGCACACTCACACCGGCACACTCGCCAACCCGAGCCACAACTCAAGGTTCCTCGTGTTCATCCGCTATCCCGAGCTACAACTCAAAGGAAATCATTCCGGGCCACAACCCATAGAATGCCACGTGCTTAACCCCTATCCTGAGCCACAACTCAAGGATACGTTCCGGGCCACAACCCTTGGAACACCAGCAAGCCCACCATCGAGATATCCTTAGAAGCCTTATAGACCATGCTCTATAATTTCCACTTCATCCCATTAATATAGCAATGACACCTGCTGTGGAAGTTTCTCATCCCACTCACTCTCTCAAAATAAACTCCTTTGTATAACCTGTCCAACCTATCTCGCCTAAGCGAGATCATTCTCGCTTGGGCGAGATTGCCACTCGCCCAAAATTGACAAACCTCGTCTAGGCGACGAGTGCAACAATAACCACCAACCTTACCTCGAGATCTCGCTTAGGCGATGAGGTGCTCGCCTGAGCGAGACGCCTTTCCGCTCAGAACAGCATTCGATCTCGCCTACGTAAGATGTCCATCAACACCTAAAACACCCACGAATTCTCGCTTGGGCGAGGTATACTCGCCTAAGCAAGATGACCCATCGCCCAAGACCAAACCACATCGCTTGGGCGAGATACATGAGCACGATTAGAGAACACACGCCCCTGCCCGTCTCGCCTAGGCGAGCCTAGCTCGCCTGAGCGAGAATTGCAGGTTTTGGCTCAATTTTCGCACTTCCTCTAAGCTTCTCAGAAAACAGCCTTCCAAAACCCTATTCTCCTCTTAGATTTTGCCTTTTATAGGTCTTACTAATTGGTTAATTAAAAAAAACGTGAATTAACTTTTATTTTTATTCAAGGCCCATCACTTAATAGTTTTTCAGCCCCTTTTAGCTACCCCCTAAGGTCTCTCTCATCTATTCATATTCAGCCACACAACCTTTTAGCAAAAAGAAGTTAAATTTGAGTCCACCCAGGTTCGAACCCACACCATGCCAAAGTAGTATCAACTCTAAACCATCAGGCCAACCCATGTTTCTAAGTGTGGCCCAACATATTATAAAAACTTTAATAACAAAATACACATAATTGACATACTTAGGACTCGAACCTAAGTCCTCACACACAATCAAAGCACTCTCAACCACTTGAACTAGCACTTTTCCACGTCATACATAAAAGAAATTAATGTCATAAATACACTAGGCTCCCGCATTTATTATTTAATTATTTAATTAATTAATTAAATTCGCGGGTCTTACAGTTGTGAGCCCAATAACTCAAATATTTTCTACCTTTTTGTTCCTGATAGAGAAATTAGTAATATAATAATAATTAGAAGCAATATCTCTTCAAATGGTAAGAATCAATATTATTAATTGGGATTGATTTTGTGCTCTGATTTGTTACTGATGATGATTGATTTTATGCTCTGTTTGACTGCGATTTGATCCCTATAATTTGTTGGTATCATGACCAATTCCTTCCTTATAGTGTTCATTACAATTAAGGCTAAGATTGCATTGATATTGTAAGGTGTGAGTATAAATATTCACTCTGTCAGGACAAAGAAAAGATTCTCTACACTTCTCTAATTCTTTCTCGTCACCATTCCCCCATACACACCTCCTTTTTTATCTCTCTTTAAAAAAACATATTGAAGGGGTAGAAAAAAAGAAGAAGAAAACATTCTCTACACTCTATTTCTCTTATTACCACCCACATAGACAATGAAAATTTGTTAAGGTACGTCACTCTCAATTCTTTCATCTTTTGATTTAGTTTTTTTTTTTTCAATTTTCATTCTTTTTTTTTAAATCATAAAAAATATTTTTTCCCCTTTCTTTATTGTCTGCCTGCCCGCTCGCGTTGCATGACATCCAATTTAGACTTTCGATTTTTTTAATATATACAGATGATCTAAAATTAAAAAATAGCTTTCTTTGTTTACTCTTTTATATCTATTTGGTTGCTCACGTCGCAATGACATCCAAAACTACTTTAAAATAACTTTAAAAAAATATTAAAAATTTATAAATGATTAAAAAAATAAAAAAATAAAAGATTAGAAAAAAAGAATTTATTACAAGTGTCTATCCGGTCGCTTGCGTCGCGTGACAACAATTTTAAAATAATACTAAAATTAAAAAAAAAAGGTTTTCAAAATTATTAAAAAAAGTAAATCATTTTTCAATTTTTTTCAAATAGTGGTTCATTAAGAACTACGTGATCATTGATTCTCCATTGTGAGATGCGTAGGAGCAAGGCCAGTCCTTGTCAGATTCAACTCCAAAAAATCAAATCATTTTCTCAATTGTTTTTTCCAAATATCTTTTAAAGAACTACGTAACCCTGATTCTCTATTCACATGGAGATACGTAAGAGCGAGGATTAATCCTCGTCGGGCCCAAAAATTCAAAAAAATATTTTAGTTTTCTTTTGTAAATTCATTTATTATTATTTTTGGGGAAAAATAAATATTTTGAAAACCACATCATTTTGTACGTTTAATTAAAGGTACCGTCTTAGGATGGGCATTGTGAGGTGCTAATACCTTCTCCACGCGTAACCGGCTCCCGGACCCAAAATCTGATTTTTCGTAGACCTTGCTTTTTTTTATGGTTTTCCATAGTTTCCTATAATAACTATGGTGGCGACTCCAAACTCTATCTTTACAAATTTTTATTTTTGGTTCGTCGTCTCATTGCGATTTCGGTTACGACAGATGGCGACTCCACTGGGGATGCTAAAAGGTCAGGCCATTTATTTGGATATGCAAAATGGATGTGGTTTTTCTTCATATTTTTTCTTTCTCATTTTTTTTGGGTATGTGTTTTTTTATCTTTTTTTATTTAGAATAATTGTATGTGTATATTCTTCTTTATTTTTGTATTTGGAATAATTGTCAGGTGTGGGTTTGGGTATACATTAGGTTCTCCCTTCACACACACACACACACACATTTTGTTCATTACATGAGTGGGGCCCTATACCCGGGTCTAAGTTGCTTAGAATTAGAGGGGATTTTTTAACAGTGTCACAATGGATGTACTTCCCAAGTGGTCATTGTGAGAACCCCAGCTAGAGTTGTTTGCTTCATTGGTACTCCCACTTCTTGTTGTTTACCAACTGTCGTGGGAAATGCCATGAAGTGGGCCATAGCTCTAGTGAGCTTGATATTTAGGTATTAGGGAACTATTCTTGTGAGCACATATACTTTCCTTTAGAACTTTAAGCATCAAACCCATGTTAAATAAAGGCACAAAAGGGAGAATATTTGCGTCCTTTACCCTCATCTTTTCTTGTATATAATAATAAATTCATCACAATCACACCATTATAAAAAAAATGCCTCCTAAGGTATAAGCATGCATTTCATTAGCATATCACATGAATAAGTGCTCTGCGATGCACAAACATGCATTTGCATTCCCATTTTGTGGTCATCCATGGTACCATGTTCATAGTTTCAACATGTATATGCATAATTTAAAAAAAAAAACAAAACAAATAAATTCAAATTGTTTCCCATTTTTCTTGTTAATGATTTCTTGGAATATTTCTTATTAAAAATGAGTAAATAATAAAATATTCTTTGGTCAAATCAGTGGATTTAATAAAGAAATAAAATATTATTTATTATCATTTCTTTTGAAATACCCATCTAATCTTGCATGCATGAAATTGCTCAAATCTATCTTTCTTTCCATCTCTCTTCCACCATAAACCTTGTTTTCTTTTTCATGGAAAATTATCATAAAAGGGACACATGTGTTAAAAATGATTACAAGAAACTCTTTGATCACAAAAAAAATCAAATGGAAGAAAAGTTCGCTAGACTAACAACTATGAAGGATAGTCTAGGCAAAAAATAAGACAAAAAAAGTGAAAAAAAGAGAACAAGGGGCATCCTGTAAGATGAAATTAATAATTTTCTTGTGAATTTTTTTTAGAAAAAACAATCATGTTTTGAAATGATGTGTGGCCATGTTTCTTTATCCAAAAAAACAAAAGTAATTATCCTTTGCTATCCAATTTGAGCCTTCCAAAAAATTTCTTTCAAATTACCCTAAACAAGGATCACCCTCCCACTGAGGGTTGAAATAATGTTTGCATTTGTTTCATCCGACTTGTAGTTCACCAATACAAAAATATATAAAAAAAGAAAGAAATGACATGGTTATATATAAAAAAAAAGAAGCAAAAGTTTAAAGAATGAGAATAAAATGTCAAAATATAGAAAGAAAAAAAAAGGTGAACGAAATAAAGTCAAATAAATATTGAATGAAACATTATTCAAAGATCCTTGTTTGAAACAACCCTCACATCACTTGTTTGGGCCTTTACTATCATTCACTTTCATACCCCTAGCCTTGGCTACGATACAAGCCTAATAAAGTTCACATAGATCAAATATTGGTTCTTATCTTTCGAAGATGTTAATTTAGAGGAAAATTTTTATTTGCTAACAGGTTTGTTCTAAAAAAATATAAAAAAAAAGGATTGAAAAAGTGTGTTCTGAGATTTTCTTTTAAACACTGGGGTAGTTTATGTTTGGTTGACATGTTTTCAAAGCTCCAAAATCAGCATGGGCAATCAAGCAATCTGGTTAAAATTGGGTTGTTCTTTTTCAATTCATTCTTCATGCAACTCCATCTTTGCTCCAACAATAACCCGCTCTAAGCCTAAACCTTGACCAACTTTAAAATAATCCATCTTTATCAATCTCAAACCCAAACTGGGGCAATCACTTTGTTTGTAATTCATATATTCCTATCATTCATTCTGAATTGGGGCATTTATTTACATCAAAGATTGTGATCACATTAGTAGCAACTTGTGAAGATCTCGTCATTTTTCAATCTCATCATTTGGAAAAAGTCTAACATGCTTTTGCACCCTAAGACCATCCTAGGCTCTTACACTAAGGCAAATTCTTGAAGTCCCCATCTTTTCCTTCATACCATCAATAACTAGGGAAAGTCCAAACACATTTTGTGCCCCGAGACCAATTCAAATTGGGGCAACTACCTAGTTAATCTTCATCACCTCATCCAAGCCTTTTCAAGCCCTTGACAATTTCATGGATGTCATTCAAATAGTGTTTCAAAAGAAATGATTAAAAAGAAAGTGTTTGTTAGTAAACTGATTAGACCAAAAAAATGATTTGAAAAAATAAAAAAATATCAAAGTAGAATGATTCCATGAATTTGAAATAACCATGTAATGGGGAACAATTCAAATTTGTTTTCAAAACAAAATGCAAAAGAAACTCATACATAGGGTAATTCATACATCATACTAAGTCATGCATACATGCGTCATCCATCTTTTTGAATAAAATATTTTCCATCTTTTCAATCAAAATCCTCTTCATTCATATGTATTACCAATATACTTTAAGCCCAGTTTCCATTAACCCCTAAGCCTAGTTTCCACACTGGCCCCTAAATCCAGTGTTGTCAGGCTTCACAGTTTTTTTTTCTAACCTTTTAGCCTAGTTTTCCTTGCTCTCAAATTAAAATAAAGGAAAAATAAAAAATGAAAAAAAAGCAAATTTCACCCATGCATTCACGCATCCATGTATGCATCACCATATAGGTTCAAAAAGAAAATCATAACATGTCATGCATCATCAAATCATCCATCATACTCCACAAAATCATTTTGAAAATCATTTAAAAAAGAAAGTCAGCAATGACATTTTTTAAAGTCTTACAAATGTTAAGCATTCATGCGGTGTTTGTCCATACTTCAAGAGCAAAATTTAGGTTCTCCTTTTTTAACATCATGACCCTCTGTGAGACAATGGTCATTGATTTCCTCATGTTCACATCAAGACCCTCTGCGAAGCCATGGTCATTGATTTCCTTATGTTTACATGAAGACCTTCTGCGAGACTATGGTTATTGATTTCCTTTCTTTACATCGAGGCCCTCTGCGAAGCAATGGTCATCGATTCCTTTACATCAAGACCCTCTGCAACCAATGGTCATTGATTTTTTATGTCACATCGAGGCCCTCTGCGAGGCAATGGTCATCGATCTCCTTACATCAAGACCCTCTGCGAGGCAATGGTCATTGATTTCTTAAGTCACATTGAGGCCCCCTGCGAGGCAATGGTCATCGATCTCTTTACATCAAGACCCTCTACAAGGCAATGGTCATTGATTTCTTATGTTACATCGAGGCCCTCTATGAGGGAATGGTCATCGATCTCCTTACATCAAGACCCTCTGCGAGGCAATGGTCATCGATCTCTTTAAATCAAGACCCTCTGCGAGGCAATGGTCATTGATTTCTTTTATTAGATAATGACCCTCTACATGGTAATGGTCATCGTTTTTTATAAATATAGACTCTCTCCTCAGGATTGGTCTAATCTTTTTTTCAAAAAGTCAAAATACAAAAAGAATTTGGTTTTTCTGATTGGGACCCTCTACTTGGTAATGGTCACCTAGTTTCTTTCAGATGCAGACCATCTCCTTTTGAATGGTCAAGTCTATCTTCAAATTTGTCTTCTTTTGAAACCCGAACGAAATTAGTGTTTTTATCTTTACTTATCTTTTATTACGATAATATGAAAAAAATCAAATTTTCATATTATCTAGTAAAATCTAAGTAAAGAGGAGCAGTTGTCAACACCCAATTTCGTCCGGGTAAATAAATTTATTTTAAAAAGAAATTAAAAAAATGTGAAACATTATTTTCTTCATAGATTTTTCAAACTTTAATTTTAGAAAAAAAAGAAAAGACCTAGAAAAAAAAAGAGAAAAAAAAAGAAAAAAAGGGACGAAGAGCCCAATTTGTTATGAGCCCAATAACTCAAATATTTTCTACCTTTTTGTTCCTGATAGAGAAATTAGTAATATAATAAAAATTAGAAGCAATATCTCTTCAAATGGCAAGAATCAATATTATTAATTGGGATTGATTTTGTGCTTTGATTTGTTACTGATGATGATTGATTTTGTGCTCTGTTTGACTGCGATTTGATCCCCATAATTTGCTGGTATCATGACCAATTCCTTCCTTATAGTGTTCATTACAATTAAGGCTAAGATTGCATTGATATTATAAGGTGTGAGTATAAATATTCACTCTGTCAGGACAAAGAAAAGATTCTCTACACTTCTCTAATTCTTTCCCATCACCATTCCCACATACACACCTCCTTTTTTATCTCTCTTTAAAAAAAACATATTGAAGGGGTAGAAAAAAAGAAGAAGAAAACATTCTCTACACTCTCTTTCTCTCATTACCACCCACATAGACAATGAAATTTTTTTAAGGTACGTCACTCTCAAATCTTCCATCTTTTGATTCAGTTTTTTTCAATTTTCATTCTTTTTTTTAAATCATAAAAAATATTTTTCCCTTTTCTTTATTGTCTGCCCGGCCTCTCGCGTCACATGACATCCAATTTAGACTTTTGATTTTTTTAATATATATAGATGATCTAAAATTAAAAAATAGCTTTCTTTGTTTACTCTTTTATATCTATTTGGTTGCTCACGTCGCAATGACATCCAAAACTACTTTAAAATAACTTTAAAAAATATTAAAAATTTATAAATGATTAAAAAAATAAAAAAATAAAAGATTAGAAAAAAAGAATTTATTACAAGTGTCTATTTGGCTGTTTGCGTCGTGTGACACCAATTTTAAAATAATACTAAAATTAGAAAAAAAGGTTTTCAAAATTATTAAAAAAAGTAAATCATTTTTCAATTTTTTTTTTCAAATAGTTGTTCATTAAGAACTACGTGATCCTTGATTCTCCATTGTGAGATACGTAGGAGCAAGGCCAGTCCTTGTCAAATTCACCTCCAAAAAATCAAATCATTTTCTCAATTGTTTTTTTCAAATATCTTTTAAAGAACTACGTAACTCCGATTCTCTATTCACATGAAGATATGTAGGAGCGAGGATTAATCTTCGTCGGGCCCAAAAATTCAAAAAAATATTTTAGTTTTCTTTTGCAAATTCATTTATTATTATTTTTGGGGAAAAATAAATATTTTGAAAACCACATCATTTTTTACGTTTAAGGTTTAATTACTCGTAAGGTACCCAGTTTGGGTCAAGGGTGTCAATTTGGTACCTGGCGAAAAAAAGGTTTGAATTTGGTACCCAAGTTATTTTGAGTGCATCGATCAGGTACATCCCATTAGATTGTCAGGAACGATGTTAAAATCTTGGTGACGTGACAATGGATAACGGATACGTGTCTTTGAAAGAAGAAGACGTGTAAAAAAAAATAATTGTACAGTGTGCAGTGGTGATTTAATGATTGGTGAAGTCTAAATTTGCCCTAACTCTTAATAGTACCATATCATCTTCTTCTTCCTCTCCATTCGGTTGCAGGTTCAGAGTTGAAGAGGTGGCTTCTTGATTTGTGTCTTCTTCTTCCAATCAATTCGTCAATGTCTCATCTTCTTCTTCCTCTCCATTCGGTTGCAGGTTTAGAGCTGAAGAGGGTGCTTCTTGTTGTGTGTCTTCTTCTTCCAATCAATTCTTCAATGTCTCGCAGTGAGGGTTGTGCGTGTTCTTCGTGGGCATCACAAAAAAATAGTGTCTTCTCCCCTACTATTTCGTATAGGAGTGCAGGTGGAACCCAAATGTGCTATTGTAGGGAGGTTGCAGTGTTGAGAGTTGCTAAAACAATTAAGAATTTTGGAAAACAATTTCTTGGGTGCCCTAACTACAAGGTATGAATTATTGTTTAAATTTTTAGTTTCCATAATGTTTGTTGGTGGTAAGCATTTTTGTGGGTTTCATTTCTTGTAACCAACGAAGTGGTGCCAATGAAGAATCTAAAGGATGCAATTATTTCAAGTGGTTGAACGAAGACAATGGGGATGAAAGAGATGCAACCATAAGAAGACAAAGGAGAAAAATATATGCTCTTGAAAAATCAGTTATGGTGTATGAAAAAAGGATTAAGTTTTTAACATGGGTAATATGTTTTCTGGGACTGGTGAACGTAATATTGGTTTGTAAGTTGAGCAAAATTTTTTGATTTTGTTGTAACCTGGATGGAGTACAGTGGGTGTGGATGCAGTTTCATAGGTTGGAATGTTTGTATTTACGTTATGTTATTGTAATGGATTATGATTATGGAATGAAAATAGCTTTGCAGTAAATTTTCCTGTCACTTTATTTGAACTATATTTGATTATTGAATGAAAGCACACAAACTGGAGCATCATATTCATCCAGCAATCATATATAGCCTTGTAATGAAACCACAAAAAACTACACCATGAAAGCACACAAACTGGATTACCATATTCATCCAGCAATAATAAGGTAACTTGTGCATAATAAGCCAAAAACATTGCCATCCAGTAATAAGCCAATGTGTGCATAATAACCCAATATCACATTCATTGAATATTGTTTTGCTAACTCAAAAGATGGTAATTGATGTTCGTACCAAGTGGATGTTCAAAATACATAATGCTTTTCAAAATACAAACCAAAATACACGATCAGATTACAAAAGTTTCTTCCAATTTGATCTTCCAAAACACAACAGCAAATAAAATTTAAATTGACATAGTATTGCAAAATCACGGATTCAGTATTGGGCCCCTCCTGAAGGACAATTTTTCTCTATAGGCTGCTGTTGTAGTAGACTGCATTTGATGGACTACAGTAGTCTGACTTGCTTGTGTTGGTAGAGTCTGACTTGCTTGTGTTGGAAGAGTGTAATTCTGTGGCTGTGAGATTTTTGTAGTCTGACTTGGTTGAGTACACTGAGTTGGTGGAATAGGCTGACTTGGTTGAGTATGCTCAGTTTGTGGAATGCTCTGGCTTGGTTGAGTAGGGTCTGCAGCTGTGTTTTGTTGTGTTCCAGATGGAGCAGTTTCTACTGGTGCAGGAGGAGCATGTGGGAAGCTTGTTCTTTTGTGGCCAATTTCTCTACATAACCCACATTTTTTACGTGTACCACCTTATCTCAGTTGAGTGTCATCTTTCCTCAATTCCCAAGCCTCCAATCTTCTTTTCTTTTTCGGTCTTCCTGGCAGGACCCTCTTTGTTGGAGGCAAAACATCATTTGCAGCAGTGATCTCCCACAGATGAGATCCGTTGACAAGGTATATGAGTGACAAATATGTCTCTTCATAAGTAGATGCAAGAAACCAATGTGGAAGGAAGTCTTCAGCATTCAGATTTAAAAATCTAATAGTAGTTAGCGCATGGCAGCATGAGATTGTTGTTATGGTCCACTTTCTACAACTGCATTCTTGTTTGTCAATGTCAACCAAAAATTGTTCTCCAATCATTGACCTGTGACTCACCTCAAACAATCTTTGTCCTGACCAGCTGTTCTGAGTGCAAAAAAAATAAAGTGAATTAACATTTGAAAATGAATTGTAACATTATCACAATAATGTATTAGTATTACCTTGGAAGCCAATATTTAGTCTTTTTTGCCTCCTCTTCAATTCTCTTCTTAATTTGTGGGCAGATTGTACCTTTAAATGTACTAATCTTCTTTTTATTGCTTGCCCATCTCTTCATGAAATAAATCCGAATTTCTTCCATCATACTGATAATTGGTTTGCTCCTTGCGTCCAAAATTGTGTTGTTGAACCCCTCAGACATATTATTCACCAGTGTATCACATGCAGGTCTGGCTGTAAATCTGGACCTAGACCAAAACCTACTTTGCAAAAAAAAAAAATTGACTTTAAAAACAGTTCATACTATATACAATACACTGCAGGAATCTTATTACAACATACCTTGGGGGGATGGCTAACAAGTGTTTGAATGCGTCTAGATTAACTTCTTTAATTTCCCTCATGACTGCCTCTCATGCTTGAGGATGTGTGCAGTAGGCTGCTTTCTATAACAACAACTTCATATTTTTTCAAAAAATTTCTTCCTGAAATTAGAATAGATGTGCCTCACGCAAAACCTTTGGTCCATACCAGGTAACAATTCTTGCAATGTTGGGAGCAGTCCTTGTCAAAGTAATGTAAGGTAGTGCATTATTAAAAGAATAACAATTGAATAAGAATCTGAAAAGTGACAGAAAAAGGTCAGGAAACTTACTTTTTGTTGATCTGAAATAAATGTATAAGTGCAGCAAAGTTCAGGCCCACCAAGGTCTCCAATTAATAAATCCAAAAACCAATTTCATGTCTCCTTATTTTCAACCTCAACTACTGCGTATGCTAAAGGGAGCATCTGGTCATTTCCATCTCTTCCTACAGCTGTCAACAACTCACCACCATATTTGCCCTTCAAAAAACAACCATCTACACCAATTATGGGCCTAGAAGACACAAAGTAGTCTTTGTAAGCCTTCAGACAGATATAAAGTCTTTTGAATATTGGGTTCCCCTCATTCCATTTCCTTCCAATCTTGTGTTTCAAGGCAGTCAATTTAACACCTGGATTGTCTCTTAATGTCTTCTCCAACCGTCCACTCAACCATTTAGAAGTCATTAGCCTCACATTGAATTCACGACTACAAGTGTGCTTGTTTATTATTTTCCTCAATTGCCAAGTGCTTTGGGCAGCCTTGTAAGCACAGTAGGCATACCCCTTGCACTTACCCTTCACACCTAAACATTTAACACAAATTCTTCTTTTGTCATTTCTAAATATTTTCAGCTTCCTCCCACTATGCACCCCATAAGTTCTAATTGCATCAGTGAAGTGTTCCTTTTCAGTGAAGTAAGTCCTAACCTCCCAGTTATAGTCCTCCATATTTTTTGGTTGAGAAAATATACTAAAACTCCCATATCTATCTCTATCTTCATCACTTGTATCACTATCTAATGTTTCAGATTGCCATTCTGTATCAGAAAATCCTCTTTGGTCCACATGTTTAGGGTTGGGCTTTTGGGATGATCACCCATGTATTTTAGTGACCCATCATTTATAAACTTTCCCCCATGGTGGAAGACAACTTCAAAGTGGTCGTCCATCTGTAATCTATAAAATTTCCCAAACAATAATACCAAATTTACAGTCAATACCACATACACACCGACAAACAATTTAAAATGGGGGACCACAACTATAACACCATCACTTTCACACAAACGGTGGACCATAAAATTGATTAAACAAATACACAACCAACCGCATTACTTAAAAAGCACATTCAACCGACAAACGCGTATAAAAACAACACCCTAAAACATACCAACACACCAATTTCAAAGCAAACGCATTCGAATAAGAAAACCCTAAATCCATACCCTGAAGAGAACGACGAACAAGGGTCTCAAAAAAACGTACCTTTGATCGCCTTCTCCGAACGATTTCACCTTCTCCGATCAATTCGCCCTTCGATTTTGCAGAAACTTCGATCGCTTCTTCCTCCAGACCTTCTCACTTCTCACTCACCTTTTCGACTTTCCAAACTTAACACTCTCACAAACTTAATTTTTTAATTCAAACACAGATTATTTTATTAGTTAGTTTGAAAATACCACGTCAGTAATAAGTGCCATACCACGTGTCATTTATTTGTGTCAACATACCCTGTTCATTTGTCAACGTTAAAGACTTTAACGACGTCAATGAAAATGTACGTGATTGATGTACTTAAAATAACTTGGGTACCAAATTGAAACCTTTTTTTCGCCGGGAACCAAATTGACACCCTTGACCCAAACTGGGTACCTTACGAGTAATTAAACCTACGTTTAATTAAATGTACCGTCTTAGGATGGGCGTTGTGGGGTGCTAATACCTTCCCCACGCGTAACCGGCTCCCGGACCCAAAATCTAGTTTTTCGCAGACCTTGCTTTTTTTTTATGGTTTTCCATAGTTTCCTATAATAACTATGGTGGCGACTCCAAACTCTGTTTTTACAAATTTTTATTTTTGGTTCGTTGTCTCGTCGTGATTTCGGTTGCGACAATAAGTTATTGTTTTGCAAGAAAGGCAGAAATGAAAGGGGTTAGGCTGCCTTAGGGGCTTTAGACACCCTATGGGCCAGTACTTAGGCCCAACAGATAGGGCTAGGCCCATTTAAATTTTTAGGGCAGAAAAAGAGGGTTTTACATTCTCCCCAACAACAAAATTTTCGTCCTCGAAAATTCATGGATGAGATAGGAAGGAGCTATGTTCTCCTTATCTCCTCTAAGAACCACCACTCAAACACGGACGATATAACTACTCCAACACCTATAGTCACTAGAAACTTTGCCTTTGTGCTAAGCGATATGTGTTCAACTATGTAGATTAGTTTGGTCACTACTCTCGAAGCACTCCTAATCCTCTAGCCTTAAAATTGGAATGCTTCTCCATACCTGCCCCACTAACTTGTATATAATATACTGACTCACTTACCATATGCTCTCCACTACCCCTCGTAGGTTTTTACCAAAGCCTCATATGCCTTCAAGTCTCAAACTAAAGCATGTTAGTCATCACTCCACACCATTTTGTTCCCTCCTTGAAGCCTCACTCCACTAACTTGATCGCTCTTGACTTCTGGTCTATTGCCCCATATCAACACTCTTGGTTACCTTTATCCATGACAACACTCATAACATCTTGCCTCCTTTACTAACTTAAACCAATGGTAAGAAGGTCCTCAACCAAGTCATTCCATTTCTAAATCAAACTTTCATCTGTTACAACCACCCAATTTATTTTAGCACCTTCCCTTCATTTCTGATTTACTAACTTGTAACCATTCTTCCACAACAGCCTTAGAACCACGTCTTTCCTTGACTTGAAATTTCTAGTTTGATTTATACCTATCAACTCTAAGATACTTCTCAACTAAGATTTTTCTGAATTGCTTCTTCCCCAACCTTGTTGAGACTCACTAGTCCTAGTCGGATGACTAAACTAATGAAATCTCCTCACATATTCTCTTCCCAACCCAAACACTTATGTTTCTCAACCAACCCTTACTCTTAACTCGTCAAATCACGGATCTTGGATTCCATTCTCTGGCTAAACATCTACTCTCACTTTCTCACTTCCAAGTTGGCATTCTAACTTGAAATTATAACTCAAACCATCTCCTACTACTCTTGTATAACTTCCTCTGAGTAACCTCATAATTCCAACTCTAAATGATTCCCTAAACATCTTTAATTGATACTCATAAGAACGACACTTTTGTTGTTCAACAAGAACTGATTGTCGTAGTAATACTCTAAGTTGTGAGTAAGATAGTTCTCTTCACACACCTCTTACCCTTCATAAGTATCACTTGTCGTCATCCCGTTGCGCTACTCTGAACAACGCACAAAGTCACTTATTTTATTTTATTATTTTTTTAACTCAATATGATGCTCCTTTCATGTCTGCCGTGATAAGGAATCAATCATCGCTGAGAAACCTTCCTCCAAAGCTTCTATGAAATTTGCAAAACCCTTTGGACTCCCCTGTTTATAGCCTTAACATCCTATTTTCCCAACATCACATCCACCCTTTTTAAACCATATGCCAAAAAGTCTATCCTACCTTATCCAACATTTACCCTTGAATAGTTTATCCTCCCCCTACCTCTCCTTTAAGATTCACCAAACTTTTAGTTATCCTTGTCGTTATATTTAGTATAAGCCACTACTTCTCCAACATCTCCCCCACTTCTGTATTTACTTCAAATTCTCAGTAGGAACCATCCAATTAGAAATTATTGGCACAAGTCTCCCTTCAGACACCAATGCAAAAGTGAACTCCACCACACCAAGGTTAAAATTCTAATACTTGCTTCAGAACACGTCTACCAACTCTTCTACTACCGAGATCCTTTGTGTTTATTATTCACTTTCCTTTGTCATATGACTCTGATTCACGTGACACTCTACCCACACTATTTAGTTTGATCCGTACTTCATACGTGATCACTGACTTATCCCTTTTAAATCAAAGAACATCACCTCGTTGGTCGTCCTAGCTCATCGGATTGAGATTGAGAAAACAACTAATTCACCCTTGAGACTATGTTCCAACCTTGCAAAGGAAACAATTCGAATTGGGTTTGAATTTAAACACTTTGATCACCACGAAGGCACCACACACCCGAGCGAATCTTCATTTGGCCACTACAGTGACAAAAACCACCATCTCAAACTCAGCTCCTTCTTATAGACAACCATGACCCATATACCATACTGACGACATCAAAGAGTGCACGACCCTAAGTGAAGCCAAAACCCATAATCCAATCACCACCTTTGTAACATGTATCTTTTAAATCAGATTACTTGTGTTGGCCACTTTAGTACCAATTATCGCAAACACTCTCATAGATACTCAAAACTTTTGTTTTCCTTTCCTATTTCCTTATGTTGTGACATTACTTATTGTCCTTCCCTACAAGGACAAACTTAACCATGTGTTTCTTCCTCTGATGCTTGAAATCGTCCATCTCATATCCAATGTCAAACCTTCCTTCTTTTTTTTGGGCTACTTTACTTAGAACATCCTTTCTCCACCCAACTTGGGTAACTACTATCGTCGAGAAGACCTAACTACTCCTTACTGAATTGATCTGGTATATAATTCCTAATACACTTCCTTCTCCTATAACATCATCATACTTGGCTGATCTTCAAAGCTTTGCCTCCCACAAGCTTCCAACTACCCATATGCTTTCCCTATACGCTTCATGGCCTCCAACCTCAACCTCAAACCTCCCACACTGTTCAACTTCGAACCTTAGACATTGTTAAGATGTAAAACCAAGTTGATTTCTCAAACCCTACCAAGCAAACATGGTAAGCTAGAGTAGAAACAGTTTATCAAGCAATAACATGTTATTACATAATCCAAAACAATATTCATCAACCAATCATGTTATGACTTCTTAAGCAATACACTAGACTTAGACTTGACTCATCCAAATTACATATAATCAGGTGGGATTTAGCGGATGCTTGCACTTGTGGTGGATTACCGTGCTCATCCCCGAGCTGTTCACCCCCGAGCTAAGTGTTACAAGTGTTACAATGTTTCAATCCCCCACACACAAGGTTAGCCCTTAATGAGTTTTAGGCCTCCTGCTACTCTCACCACAAGAGTGAGTCCGTTCTAAGTGAGACTAACTGACTCCTTAGAGTGTCAGGATGCAACCTTACCTTGAATCCTTACCAAATTATATAGATGAGGCACCACCATGGACTCCCACTAATAGGGGCCATGGAATTACGTACTGACAACATACCAATCACATTCCAAACAAATAAATAATATTGATCATGCATTTAACACCTCACACCATCCTTTGTAACCTATCCTCATTCATATTCCATGTTGATTTCATACCATCCCATTCTTCCCAATTCAGGGATATAGAACTTCACCTCATACCAATACCATGCCATCAATGTAACATTATTGTTCATACCGAATTCATGACCACATATATAACCAACCATTTCATTGAAATCGCATGCCAAGATTTATCCAAGTTCATCATTCACAATCCATGAATCACATCACTCATGCAAATTCATTCATCTCATACTTTATAAATGCATACCAAGACATACATATATCACAAAATAATATTCATCCCAAATAAATGAGTGCCAACATTTAAGTACCTGCAATTCCATACAATCAAGCACAACCCACAACCATAATTCTTACACCAAAATTCCTAAGAAAATTTATTATCAAAAAATAAAAATCATTGCAGTAATGTGTGACACATTTCTCAAGCTACAAACATCTAATCGATGATCCAACCGGTCAAACCATAAAATAGCATGTTATGAACCAAATGTCAAAATTTGAGTTCAATCCAACGGTTAATGAGTCGGGAAAGTCAATTTTACTAAAACTGCGCATATCAGAAAAACACGCAGTCGCCCAACGACCCAGGGGACTCGCCTAGCGACTATGCGACGCATCCAGAATACGAAAAATAACGTCAAATATCATAGTTTCACGAATATTTGAATCCCTAACTTAGAAATATACCAAAAACTAACGTTTTCCCCAATCTTATCTCATATTTCACAAAACAGTAATCGCATAAAATAAAAATAACGTGAAACCCTAGCTTCCCTTACCTGGAAAAGGACTAGCCAAACGACCTCGACACTTAAGCGAATGAGCACGAAAGTTCCCGAAGCAGATTTAAGAGCTGAAAACCCTAACACAAATGGGTTACGAGATTACTATAAGGAACCCTAATAGTAATTACGAAGAACCAAACCAGCGAAGAATAGTATGAGTTGACGAACCACTTACGTGAGCAGAAACGAGGTCGAGCTAAACTTGAATATGATTGAATTTCAGACCCTAGCAGAGCTATGGGAAAGGAAAAGGAGAGTAGGTAAGTTATTGTTTTGCAAGAAAGGCAAAAATGAAAGGAGTTAAGCTATCTTAGGGACTTTAGACACCCTATGGGCCAGTACTTAGGTCCAATGGTGCTAAGCCCCTTTAAATTTTTAGGGCAGAAAAAGAGGATTTTACAACCGTTACAAATGTCACCTCAAAGTTAACATTGTTGATTCTCAAGAATGTATATCATGTATTATTAAAATATAACAATAAATTTTATATAAATTTTAAGAGAGAAATAAATTCTAATTTTATATATAACTATAATGACTAAAAAACGTATTTAACCTAAAATTTTAAAAAAATTATCAAACAAAAATTTAAATTTTATTTATTTTTTAATAAAATAATAAGAATCCCCAAAATAAAGCCATAGGTGTCAACCATCATTCTTCTTTTCTTATTGGGATGAAAGTATCATAATCATGTGATTTATAAAATTATGTGTCTAAATATTTTATGAGTATTTAAATTTAAATATTTTATTTTTATTATTTTAATGACTATATTGCTATTAATTACTATAAGTGTTTACATTGTAATAAAATAAATAATGATAAAAATTTAACATATTAATTTAATATTTATTTATAAATGTTTCTTTATTATAAAAATAATAAATAACATAAAGTAAATAATTTCATATTTATTAATATATATTCATATATATCTTGTAACAAATAAATAATTAATATACAAATATTATAAAAATAAGTAAAATAAAATAAAATAATTTAAATTTTCATATTGCAGAATAACTTATTTTAATATATTATTTATTTTAAAATATGAATTCTTTTATTTTAGTTCCAATTTAATTTTAAAAATTACTTTTATATCAAATTATTTTAAAAATTAGTTTTTAACATATACCTAAATTTTTTATTATTTACTTCCAAAGTGTCTACGTCTCTTCCTTTCCCCCTTGTTCCACCCTATTTTAAAAGAGTAAAAACATATGTAAGAAAAATAAACATATTAGAAGAAAATAAATTGGGCCCATTATAGGATTAATGTTGGGCTCTGTGTATGTATGTTCCACGAGGCTCCTTGACTCTCTCTCTCTCCCTCTCCCTCTCCCTCTCCCTCTCTCTCTCTCTCTCTTTGGTATTTTCTCACTCACCGTCCATGGCTCCTGCTATTGCATACGGATCTGTATAGCCTAACCCCTTGTCACTCTCTTTCGCTACATAGAAAAGAAAAGCTTGAGCCAGTAATCACTCTCCTTCTATTGTTTCAATTACTGGGTATGTTTCAAACCTCACTTTACTCCTCAATCTTACAGTGCCGCCAATGTCACTTCTGAAATTTCCCTTCCACACCTTGAATTTTCGCTTGGTTTTTCAGTTCCCATGAGAAAGTTTGATTTCCGAATAGGTGGATGGTTGTTACAGGTACTGGGTAGAACCCTTTGTGTGGCAATATTATAGTTTAGTTGAGTTGGGTTTCGGAGTTTCTCTTGTTTCCTGCACAGGAATTTTGTTTTTGAAATGGGCGTAGGGTGCTGGTGGAAACCCAGATTTTATTTTTTTGATTCTTTTCTTTTGAGGTATCAATTTGATGTCTTTGTTCCATTTCTGCTACTGTATTAGTGCCTAGGACAGGTGATAGGTATATGTTTATGTTTTTAGCGAGCAACTTGTTTTATTTATTTGTTTTAGGGAAATGAATCTCTTTACTGTTCTCTGCTTTGTGCCCAAGTTAAAGAAAGAAGCTATTATTATTGTAATTAAATTAATTGGTTCCCAAATACAAAGACATTTTGTCTTCAATCTAAATCTATTTTTGTGGATTATTTTTATTTTTATTTTTTTGCATATCTCATTCAATGTTGGCTCCATTTTAATCAATTTGAGTTTTCATTGAATAATTACAGTTTATAACCATCGGAATCGAGTTGTGTTGTCTTTTTTGGCTGACTTTTGTTTTTTCATCTCGTTTTGTCTCTTAATTATGTGCGTATTGTTTATCAGGGTTCTGTGGTTTTTTATTTGTAGGGCAATTTTTGGCTGCTGGAGTCTTTGTTTTTGTTGACTCATTTCCTGCTCAACATTCAGAGGAATTAGTCCTTGTGAGTTAGAACGTTTGGTCAAAGATGATTAAGAACTCTCCATTGCATGCTTCAACTTTGCCAAGTGCTTTATCTTCGACCCGGATTACTGGAATTTCTGTGAATTGTATGCCCTGCCTTCCATTTAAACCTCTGAGAAAAATAAACACCATAAGAGCTACATCAGCAGATGAAGGGCACATTGAACAATCGCCAGCTTCAGGATCAACTAATCCTCTTGCTGTTGTTTTGGACATTCCTCGTACCCTATGGAGGCAAACGATGCGTCCATTAGGCGATTTTGGGTTTGGTGGAAGGAGCATATGGGAAGGTGGGGTAGGATTGTTTATAGTTTCAGGTGCAGTTCTGTTTGCTCTTAGTTTGGCTTGGTTGAAGGGTTTTCAAATGAGATCAAAATTCAGAAAGTACACAGCAACGTTTGAATTTGATCAGGCCTGTGGAATAAGCACTGGAACTCCTGTGAGGATCAGAGGGGTCACTGTTGGAGATGTCATTCGTGTGAATCCTTCCCTAAGAAGTATTGAAGCTATAGTTGAGGTGCCTCTTTACATTATCTCTAGGATGGATATGAAACCTTGTTTCAATTGAAATATTGCTTAGCTTTGAACTTTGTTATTTTAGTTGGTGTGTTAATCAGTTTAAACCTTTGGTTTCTTCTATTTGTAGATTGAAGACGATAAAACAATCATACCACGGAATTCGTTGGTTGAAGTTAATCAATCAGGTCTTCTTATGGAAACTATAATTGACATTACTCCTCGTGATCCTATTCCAACGCCTTCAACTGGACCTCTTGACCAAGAATGTTCCAAAGAAGGACTCATTGTGTGTGATAGAGAAAAGATTAAGGGTATAGAAGGAGTAAGTTTGGATAAATTGGTCGGCATTTTTACTCGTCTTGGGCAAGATGTTGAGAAAATTGGCATTGCTAATAGCTATTCATTGGCTGAACGAGCTGCTTCTATTATGGAAGAAGCGAAGCCACTTCTTACAAAGGTGTGATGTAATTTTCTTATATTATTATGCCTGATTGATTGGAAAAATATGCTCTGAAGTAGACTGCTGAATCAAGCAATTTTCTTGCCAATACAAAATGGATGGTTGCCCAACTTTGAGTTATTGCAGCACTAGAAAACTAGAACAAGTTTTGTTGTTAATGCCTTAGAATTCTCTGTTTGAAAGTCTTGATTTGGGAATTTAATTTTATTATACGCTCTTATTATATTGATAACATATTCCCTTTTTCTGAATAAGTTACAGGTTTTACTAATTAGGATATGTTTGGTTAAGCGACTTAATCAAACACCTATTCAAGAAACACTTATCTCATGAGGGCTTATGCCTTAAATTTAATCATGAAAACTTATAAGCAATATAGAGGTTATTTTTATAAGCTACACCAAGAAACCATTGAAATAAGCCTAAAACACCTTATGTAAGTCCTAAGTTAATTTCATGACCAACAGGCTTTCCATTAGCTCTTTCAAATGAAACCTTACAGCAGTTAATGGAAGAACTTATGCAAAGATATGTTATTGTATTCTGGATACTCAATATCCACGTTCTTATAGATACTTTGTTATTTATTTAATATTTTTTGAGCCATTCTCCTAAAGCCCAGTGGCTGCAATTGCATAAAGTTTTCTGTTTACAAAAACAAACAACATATTCCATATAAAGTCATCTGATCTTTATCCAGATTCTGAGGAACTTATTATGAACTATGCTCATTTGGGTTCATTATCATTTAAATAGTAACATATTAATACATCTTATGTCAAGTATACTTTTGCGATTGATATCCAAAGTGATAATGAAATCATCTATGAACTTTGGTGTCTTAGTTAAATGCACATGTACCTTATTTATGGCTTTCAGGTTCTTTGTTGTTTGTGTTATATATATATATATATA
>Ga0214544_1005917_pt1 | contig 23138 bp, 18 predicted proteins | sample CNSS3metaG_FD_160074 | JGI IMG/M metagenome (GOLD analysis project Ga0214544, IMG submission 160074) | Root nodule microbial communities from cowpea collected in UCLA plant growth center, Los Angeles, California, USA - CNSS3 | ecosystem: Host-associated > Plants > Roots > Nodule | place: USA...
TATGTATATGTATATATATATGTATATACATATACATACATATATATGTATGTATATGTATATATACATATACATATATATATATATATATATATATATATGTATATATATATATATATATATATTATATATATATATATATTATATATATATAATATATATATATATATATACTATATATATATATATATATTTGTATTTCAATTTCTTTTTGCAACTAGTTTATTTTTTCATTTTGTAATGATAATCAATCTTAGTGTGAGTAGATGTGGAAATTTTTGGTGATCATATGGATGGCAGAGACAGTGATGTTTAGTGTAGGATTGTTTGTTAACACTCTTATGAGCTTATTTTGGAACTGTTTATTTTATAATTCCTTGCTCTGTGAGCAATCTTTTTGGACAACTATTTCATGTTTAAGTTCTGCTTGTGGCATTATTTTGTGCTTATGGTACCACTGCTTTGGTATATTTTGGATAACTGTAGAAGGTTGATTCTTATATACTTTATGCCGGTGCTCTTATTTATGCTATAAATATGTGAAGTTTTATTTACTAGAATTATTCTATTAAATTGGGACGTTACACATTGGCTAAGCAAAACATATACATAGTTACTTTCGCTCAAAGCAACAAGGCGAGGCTACACTCAAATCCACCAAAAGGAGTGAAATACTTTTAAAGTTTTTGAAACCTTCTCAAACAAGAATTCAAGGTTTTGGCAAACCACTCAAAGAAATTCAAGGAAAAACTACTAAGACAAAACAAAGATTACTTAAGGACAAACAAGAAAAGCACAAAGCCAAGGAAGTTAAACTCTAATGAAAGAAAATTATGTGACAAAACTTTTACCAAAACAAACAAAAAAAGCACATTTAAAGAATCTATGGAAAGTACTTGAACATGCCACACCAAGTCTTAAATCATGCATACACTAAGAAAGATAATAGCCAAGTTAAGAATGAAACTAATTAGCCAATATCACCCACAATTTTAATATGAAAACTAGTAGCATAACACCTAATCAAAATTGCCCTTTTGGTTCACCAAAGAACAAGTTTGTCCTTGGCAAATGAATAAAAAGGTGTTAAGATTTTTCTTCTTTCACAAGTTTCATAAGATAGAAAGACGATGTTTTTAGGTGGCTTGGACACTTAGTTCCTCAAATTTTTGGCCAAAATCAATTTCAAGGAGCATACATCAAGCAATACATAAAGTGAATGCAATATTCAAATACTTGGAATAACAAGAACAAGAAAACTTCAAGCTAACATATGCCATATGATTCAAGCAAATGTTAGGCACATTTAAAGACTCAACGTGACAACAAAGACACAAACATGTAGCTATCATGCATTTAAACTCATGGATTTGAAGTTCAATGACTAAGCATCCAAAGACATGTTATCCAACCACATTTAGGAGCAAAAAGAGTCACAAAACCGAAGCCAAAATTGCCATAACATAACCTGAAAACGTTGTTTTTCGTATTCTCGGCAGCTTTGACCTATGCTCACTCATTTCATCATAACTCTCTCCACAGAACTCCAAATGAGTTCATTCGCTTTTTGTTGGAAACTAGACTTACAGATATTTCTTTTGATATAAAGAATGTTACTTTTGGACCACTAAGCTAGCTGCAGTATTTTTTCAAAAACGCATACGTTGCTGCCAACACTATTTTTATGTGGACCATTCAAAGATAGCTACAAAACACAAGGTTAGAACATGAAAACACCATATTCAAGGACAACCAAAGCTCTAGATACCAAATGATGTAGGATTATCTTGTTCCTTTTAGAATATTATTGAATATGGTGATGGTTGATTAAGAAAACCAAGGAAATCCCTACTGGACATTAAGATAGCAAGCTATCTAGATGTGAAGGTTCCTTTCCAAGGTTCTAGAGAAGATAAGAATGGATTGATTCAAAACAAATAAGAGTGGACAACATAAAAAGAGTAAAACCCAAGTCACACACACAAAGAAAGAAGAAAGCATAAAATGAAAAGGAAAGGAATGATAAAAATGTGAGAAGCACGCCACTACAAGGCTAGGCTAGAAGAAGCTATGACAACCGTGAAGATAAGTGGATCTGTGCCACCACTTGAATCAAGATTCAAGACAAGGCTTAAAAGAACTCCACTCCCTAAGGAGGAAGACTCTCACAATGGCTAGTACACAAAGGTGTTTAATTTCTCCAAAATGTTTAACCCTTGTACAAGTGTTAGAGGTCCCCTTAAATAGAAGTGTCTAGGGGCCTCTTAGCAAAAACAAATAAGCTAAAAAGGATTACAATGCAAATATAAAAACCTAGAGTCTAGAAAGTAGGTCAACAAAGGAGCACATGGACACATTTTATAAGCCTTCTTGGCCAAGGCAAGGTGGATGCTCCTTCTAGATGTTTCTAGACTTTTTGGTGGCCAAGGCATGTGGTCATCCTTTCTAGATGTTTCTAGAAAGCTTTACTCCTTCTCTTTCCTCCACATGTGCTCTACAAAATCCATCTAAATGTGCCACTTGTCCTTCCTTGTCCCACCTCTTAATGATCCTACAAAACAAGTTATTTTTGAATTAGCATGTTGGCTTTAGGTTAAGCTAATTCTTTGAGTCAACAAGTCAACCCAAAGTCAAGGTCAACAAGTCAACTTAAAAAAAGTCAATCAAGCCAACTTAATGGAATTTTAAATTAAAGAAAATAAAAGCAAAGGAAGGAATCAATGAACTCCCTTTATTCTAAGCATGTGCCATGGGCTATCATCCTTGGTAGGGATCAATCCTTTATCACATGTTATAGTTTTCCTCTCTCATCCACACTCTAATACCCCTTTCAAGATGCCATGTGTAATTTTATAATTCACTAAAACTTCAAACAAAAACCTCTGATACCATCATATATAATAGGAAACATCACAACCATTTTATTTCAAAAATCACTTGCCAAAATTTTCATCTTAATAAAACATCTTTAAAATAAACCAAATTGGTTTAAGTCATCAAAACGAAACTTAATAAAAACTAGCATGAGACTCGTGCGTACGCACAGGTCGTGTTTTTGGTTTTTAAAATTTTTTGTTTAGAAAACAGATTTTAATATTATTATCAATAAATCAATAATTTAAATTAAAAGTTTTAAAAGTTTTAATTGTCAATTTAAATATATTCAACGATAAGATTCATTTAACAATTATATAATTATATATTTACGTATAATTAATTATTGCTATATATTATGTGTTATATGTTATGTGTTTTTTAAGTAATTTGGAATAATCAATTTGTGATGTGATAGATTGTTATTTTGTTTGGATTAAGAAATGGCACTATGATGTTTTTTAGAAGTTTAATAACAAAACATTGTTTGTGATAATAAGTTTAGATTTCTAGTAAAGATTAAAGAGTAAAAAATAGGTCTTGATTTTTTTTGTTTTAAATTTCTTGTTTTGAAATCAGATTTCAAAGTTATTGTTTATAAACCCATTACTATTTATAATTACATGATTCTAAAGACTTTTTTTCTTAATTTAATAAAATGTAATAATTATATTCCTTAAATAAATATAATTTTCATATAATTTTGTAGAGTTAATTATGCTTATATATTAATGTTGTTATATTTGTAATATTATTGTCTTATTGCTTTATTAATTTCACAATTAATTTCAATTTAACGTTAATTTCAGTTAAATGTTGTATGTTTTACGATTAAGTTTTCAGATATTCTTTGACCTAACAGCACATCATTAAAATGCTATGATAAATGTTTTTTACTGCCAATTTAATATAACTAAAATAAAAATAATATTTGTATCAGAATATGAAAAGATGGCGGCAATATGAAGTTATTACATGTCTTATCGAGGGGTGATATTTGTGAAGCACGTTGATTGGTTTCGTCATGAGGTTTCATTTGGTGCAGACGTTACGTTTGGTTTCTTTAAAAGGTAAGTTGGATCAGTGTGCGTGTGTTTGGTCAAAAAGGAAGAAACAAAGCATCATCCTTCGCAGTTACAGCACGGTCCAAACCTGAAAATGTCTTCATCCAGGCCTATCAGCTTCACAAAATCTTACCAGAACTCAGTCATGGTGATGGAGCCCTCAGAGGTTGGTTGATTATCTACTTTGATTTAGTTAAAGTTTGCTTTTTTGGATATGAATACCTACTTTCTGGCCCAAAGTTTATATTTTTTTGTACGATGGTGTTCTGGTTGAAGTGTCTCTAAAATTTTTTGTTCAAAGTTTTGATTTTTATGAATCCTTCTCCTTTGGTATATGTCAGGAGTGTCTGGAGTTTGAAGAAGGTTTTTATGACCAATGGGGCAAATTACTGGTGATGGGTTACCAACTTTTTAGGTGATCCGAAAGGAAATGTGATAAATATAGAGTTTGAAGAAGCTTTTTGGCTTAGAGGCAGATTCGTGTTGTTCAGAAGATTTTGTGCTTTTATAACCTGAACGATGTTTACTACGTCTCTACCCTTTATTGTGGAGATCGTTATTTTCCTATAAGGGTGTTCGATTTGGAAAAAGAAAGAATTCTCTTGCATGTAACCCTTTGTCCTCAATAAGGTTTTTCCAAGCATTAAGGGTGCAGTTCATGCTAATATTTATGCAATATTAATCCATTTTTCTTATATTTAGAATTGTATTTGTATAGTCATTCATGCTAATATATTTTATCTTTTGATTGTTGTCGTAGTTGTTGATAACTTTGCCGGATTACTTCCAAATATTCTATCAGGATAAACTTTTGTTTAATTATGCGGTCAAGTTGTATGATCCTCTGTCAGAGATGTTTGAAATATATGTCGATACAGATGAGTCTTTGAGGATGGTTCTGTTTGGTTTCAGTAGGTACATTACATATTATGGGTTGACTGGTCCGTGTTACCTACATTTAACTATGTAAGAAACAATATATTTCTTCATAGGATCTTCTCAGCAGAAGGAATAGAAATGGATTATAACATAAATTTGGCCAATGCTTCAAACACCCAAGTTCCAGTTGTTGTTGCTGATTTTGAGAAAGTATTAAGCAATTATGATGTTAAAGCATCTTCTTTGGTAAGATTTAAATGTATAGTCATGTTTTTATAATTTTGTTCATATTTATGATGGCTTAACACGTTTTGTTTGAATGTAGTATCTGGATTCCAAATTTGTAAAAGAATGCTTGATGAAGGGACGTAAAACCTACACGCTGACGAATGGCCAATCACAATTCTGGAACTGCAAAATTCGTTGGACGGGCAGAAGTTCCTATGAGTGTTATTTGACCTGTGGTTGGAAGAAATTCTGCAAAGAAAATGGACTGGCTGCCGGTGATCGCATAAGATTTGTTGTGGAGAATGAAGAAAAATGCGTCATTCATATACTGAAGAATTATCTTGTTTTAGTCTTTTGAATATTTTGTCTCTGCAACTATTATGTAGGACCTATGAACACTTCCTTTCAGTTTCGTTTTTATGAATTCTAGATGTTAAATATTTTGTATATCAACATTAATATGTTTTGGAATGTTGATATATATGTTTATATAGAACCGCTTATTTAATATTATATTGAGTATGTCTACTAATTGTGTTTTATGTACATGTGTCTTGTGTTTACTATACCGAATTTGAATTTTCGTTATGTACATTATTTGATTAACCTAAATATTTGAATAAATAAAAATTTGATATTAGCAAAATTGTTTTTTCTTGAAGTTCAATATTTGAATAACGAAAACTTTCAATAAATAAAAAGTATTATTACTAAATATTCAATTATTTTATAATTAGTAAAACTATAATTAAACCTTAGTATAGTTATTGTTAATACGATTTCATATAAGATATTGTTTATCTATATAACTGTTATTCAGTAAAAATGATTTCAAGTTAAAAATAATATAAGTATTCTAGTTTGGAATAGTATGAACTAAAAAGAATTCAATTCATTTATTATTGTTATTATTTATAAAAAAATTAACCATTCGTTTTCTACGATTAAATTTACTATAATATTGCATTAATATAAAAAAAATAACTTCTATATAATAATATTAGTTATATTTATATTTAAAAAGTCAATTTCATAAATAATTGTAATGTTCATAATTTGTTGGATTTAATGTAGTTTGGATAGTTATAATTAGGACAACTTGTTAATAAATGAACACGGATCATCATTTGTATCAGCTTATTACATTAATAATGTCAGAGATGTAGGAGGTGTGTTTGATAATTATGGTAGTTTGTTTAGTTAAATATTCAGTATTACTTGGGCTGTTGATATAAGTTTGCAAAGTCTTCTTCGGGTTCAAAACATTATTAAGTTGACAATTGTGGGAGGTGAACTACATGATTACGGTAGTGTGTTAAGTAAAAAATTCAATATTAATTGGGCTAATTATATGGCTGGAAAGTAATACTTTCTATAAGCAATTCTATATGAACCTACATCAGGAGTTATTCGAAATTATTATGCCAAGGGTACCGAAGAATTAGGATGGTGTCCATAATAAGTACTAACATCAGTTGGTTGAATGTCTGCATATAATTAATTCTTGTTTTGTTGTTGGTGTATGGTAGTTTGGATATTTAATGCACTATGCCCAATAACGATTTTTACGATAATGTAATTGCCATTTCAGACATGATAAATGGAAGGGATAACATCAAAGTACCAGATCTTCATTTATTACTGCAAGACATTGTTACAAAAAATTAATACATTATGCCAGAACATCATATGTATGCATATCAATTAAGCATTCTGACTTTTGTAACTACTACAGACATGCATTCTTAACAAAATGCAGGAACATGTATGTTATCGTTCATTACACATTGTTGAAAACTTCTTTGAAAACTACATTTGTGGTAGTAGTCAAAGGATTATTTTCAGTGTCATGGATTAAAATCTTTAATCCTGACTTGCTTTTAACTCTAGAAGCTACAACATATAACTGACCATGACTAAAAACTGGTGTAGGCAGATACAATCCAACACAATCTAAAGATTGACCTTGAGATTTGTTTATGGTCATAGCATAGGATAACATGATCGAGAATTGTCTTCTAATCATCTTGAATGGCCATGGTGACTGAGAAGGGGACATGGACATACGCGGCATGTAAACTTTTGTTCCTTTGTTTTTTCCAGTTATAATTTTTGCACTAATTACATGCTTTGCTAGTCTGGTCACTATTAATCTACTTCCATTACAAAGACCTTCAGATTGATCCAAATTTCTCAAAAGCATTATTGGTGCCCCAACTTTGAGTCTTATACTATGGTTTGGTAATCCTGATGTTCTCAATGAATTTAAAAATTCTGGTGTAATACCATCATATACATCAACATCCATGGTGTCAGAAGTATCAATGCAGTCTGCGCTGAGGTATTCTTTGACTTCACTTGAATTACATGAATAACAGTTGTTAAAAACTTTTAAAATATGACAAATGTATGAAAAATGATAAGTATGAATTAAGCATCACCTGGAATAGAATCCAGAACAGCTTTATTGATTTCATCTACTATTTTAATTCGACTAGCTAGAATAGCTCTTGATATCAGAAACATCTCATCGTTGAATTTTTCGAGTAGTTATGGATAAGTGCTACTGATTATAGCTTGGATATGGTCTTTGTAGTTCTTGATTAGAAATTCTGGAGGAATTTCTATATCTACTAAGCCATCATTGGGTTCATTCAGTGAACCATCACCAATTTTGATTATCCAGGAAAAAAACTCTTCAATTTCAGCAATAGTAGAGTTGTGCAGTCCCTACTGTAACAGTCCCATGTTTTTGGTCAAGTTTAGGATCTGGCAGTGCTCCCATAGATAGGATGAGTTGATAGTTGCATGAACAATATCATATCTGCTTCCTCGAGGAATAACAGGAAGAATTTGCCTAAAATCCCCTCCAAATACTATTACTTTGCCACCAAAAACAAAATCAAATTTGTTGTGTTCTCTCATGATATCTTTTAAAGTTCGATCTAGTGCTTCAAAACAAAACTTATGCGTCATTGGTGCTTCATCCCAAATTATGAGGTTGGCCAATTTCATCAAATCTGATAGTTCACTACCCTTTGTAATGTTGCACACAGAGTGTTCAAGTGTTGGAACTAAAATCTTAAATTTTGAATGAGTTGTTCTACCTCCAGGTAATAACAAAGATTCTATACCACTTGATGCAACTGTTAGAACTATTTTTGCTTCAGAACGAAGAGCAAAAGATAATGTGTTCCACATAAATGTTTTTCCAGTTCCTCCATATCCATATAAAAAGAACATGCCCCCTTTTTCATCATGCACCGCATTTATAATCTTTTGGAAAATATGTCTTTGTTCATCTGCATATGAATAATAATTTAGATATATTGCAATGACTTGTATTGCAAAAATGTTTAGAAGAAATGACTAACCTGTCATACTTCTAAAATTTGATTGAAAGATATTTAGTTCATCATCCTTGTTGTAATCAAGTTCAGCATATACTTATCGATTGCCACAGTAATTTACTGCAAAATCATTAGGATAAGGCATGGAGGGGAATTCCTTTAATGTTCTTCTATTATTCTATAATAGCTTCTCAATTTCAATCAAGGTCAAATTTTGCAATAATTCCATATTCAGGTTGAGGCCTGCAACAAATAATTTAAGTTAACATACTTTCATATTCAAACTTAAGATTAATATTGTTAAAAACAATTTCACCTGGATTTCTTGCAATAATTCTTTCATTATATAAAATTCCATCAGAAAGCTATTCAGATGTTTTCTTCCAAACATCCTCAGGTTTGTTGATGCTATTTGACATGAGGACAATTACGAATAATCTCCTCAAGAAGTTTCCAGATCCCCATTCTTTGGCTTCCTTGATAGCTTTGACATATTCTGTATCATCTGCCAAAAATCCAGAAGCTTCACATGCTTCTCTCAATGTAGGATAAGTTATGTTTTCAATAGTTCGCAGATCTATGTAGGATATTGGACCTTTAAGTCTTCCAATGGTATTTCCTTTTTTCCTTGGTTCCAACACCTTTGATTCTTATTATATACATAGTTAGTAACAAATTGTGGATATGTTAAATCCATTGCATCTGAATATTTCTTATTGCACTCCATCCAACTCTTGAACATGGACTCCCTAACTGTCGGTTTTGCCATGATTTCATCAATATCATCATCATCCTTGAAGTACACTGATTGCTCACCAGGTAGATGAAAAAATAATCGTTCAACAACTGGATTTCTTCCATGAATTAGAAATGAAAATATTCTCCAACATGCTTCGCATGGAGAAATATATCTGCAATCAATATATTGTTTGATTTCATCACTTGAAAAACCTGGCTTGTCATTAGGAACAATGGCAGCAGTAATTCTATCATAGCCCTTATTGATGTACTTAAATAAGTACTTGATTGAATTAGATCAGTTGCACCATTCTACATTCACATGAGCCTAATATTTGAGTAATATGGTAGGATTGTAAGGAACCACAAATCGGTTATCTAGTTCATTGTCATTCTTCACAATGCTAAGACCATTGTTCCTTCGACGATAATGAGGAAAACCATCTTCTGAAATTGTTGTAGTATCTTGAAATTTCTTTGGATAAAATCGAGAACACGATCCATTTTTCATGCATGGTGATGATGTCTTAGAGATTCCACATGGGCCGTGAATCATATGTTCTTTTACACAGTTATACAATTTTGGATCTTCTTTGGCACATGGTATTTCAGCTGAGATTACCTTGTCAATATCGATGGCTGTCGGATACTTGCTAGATGGATGCAAAAATAACAAGAAATGAGCATGTGGCAAACCTCGTTTCTGGAATTCAATACTATACATGTCTGCAATCATAGATTAGTTACATGATTAGAATAATCAATTAAATGAAAAAAAGTAAATAATTAAGTATATGAAATATACACACATGTTATGACCCTTCCCAATATGTTCTTCTTTGTTAAATATGATAATAGTTTGTCAAATTTGATTCTAAAAACTCTTGCAATGATATTTGGCCTGTCTGAAGGAGTTAATTTTAAAGGTTTCAATATTCTGGAAATCTCGAGCCATTTTGGATTGCACGTAAAAGTTACAAAAAGATCTGGGAATCCTACATGACCACATATTGCCATGCCATCAAAATATAATTGATCAATAAATCTCCTACCACCAACAAAGCTAGATAGAAGCACAAAACGTTTTCCTTTCTGTGAAGCTTCTGTGTAGCTATCATTACTTGGTTGACAGAGGTTATTGTATTTGTCAACCCTGAGCTTCGACTGATTGTTTCTGATGAATGATAGCCTTTCAGACTCAATCATTGTATATCTATTTACAACAAATTGTTGAAATAATCTTCTTGATCTAAGAATGGTCATTGGCTCACATTGTCGGGTTTGAATTCTGAAACAAAACCATTCCCTAATCGTTAAGCGGTTACGTTTAAGTGCCAAAGAATCACAATGACTAATATCATGCCTATATCCATCTTCACCATAGGGAAACAGCAAAGGATACTGATATCCCAAGTAACTTGTGTGCAACTCATTTATTCTTTATAATTTTCTTGTTCTGCTTTCCATAATAATATCCCTAGGAGAAGTAGTATCAACATCTCCTACTATTAATGCAGCAACCTCTGAAACGGTGGGGATGTTGTATATACGTCCATCATTCTGCCTATCAGCAATAAGTTTTAATTTAAGATCATGATATGGTTGTTCCGCATATTTGTCCCTTGCCATTCGAAAAGATTTAGCGTGCACATTGTACTTATCTAGCATATTTGTTAGTGTTCTAACAATTTCAGCATCAATATCATTGTTGTTCCTACATTGAATTTCAAATCAATAGAAACATGCAACAGAATATAATATCAACTATTAAGATGAATGTATTGTACCTCAGAGATTGAATTCTGTTGTGTATCTCGTTTTCAGTATCATAAATATATAGTTGAGCAAACTTTGGCTATTGTCCAATTGGTGGAAGAAGACTACCAATTCTGTGACATGATTGTCCTTGGATTCTCAAATTTGGTGGACCACCTCCATTGTTGTATTTATTGTCAATTTTTTCTACAGGAGATGTGAATGCAAACATCATGTTGTATGTTCTAATATTCTTCTGATAACTTTTGCTTTGTTTTGAATCTGATTGAAATAAAAGTTGACTTAGCTCATCAGGGTTTTTTTTTTCAACATTGGCAATTCAACTTTTCCAATTGAGCAACACAACTGAAAGTTCAGATTAATCATATGATGATATTTGCCAATGCGTTCTTGATACCACATATATGCATTCCAATGCTGACAAACATAGATTGGATCTCCTATATCTGCATACAATTTGCAAATTAAAATAATTATTAGTTCAACTTCCAATATATGATAACAATTATCTTTATTAAAAACATTTTAGATTACTTATCTTGCATTAGCCTTCATGCCTTGATGGTTCATATCATGTATTTCATCAATGACTGCTTAATTAATAATGATGAACATATCAGTAATAATGTTAAAACTAAGTAATTTTTTGGTAAATGAAATGATTATTAATTTCATTACCAAAATAAAATTACCTTCTATTGCTTCACCAAGTGATTCAGACTTATCTGAACCTGATTGTAGTTCATCAACATCTTCCAATACAAATGATTGAGTTGGTATATTGCAATGACTTATGTTAGTCACATTATTCATAGTGGTTTCAAACTTCTCAAGCAAACTTTACGGCTTTTTCCGTGTTGCTGTAACATTTCTTTCAACATTCCTGAATCTAACATCAGAACATTGAACTTGTGATTCCATATGTAATGTATCTTGATTAACAAAATAAGTTGTTACATCAGCTAATGGTGTACGATCTCATGTTTTGTTTTCAACGCGCTTCTGATTTTTGCATGTAGCATTCATCCTCTTCTCCTGCATTATTAGTTTTCTTTTTATTCTTGCACTTGAACTGCAGATTCTATTTTCATCGGCCATCATTCTACATTAAACAGCACACAAACTGAGAATTATTTCAGAAACAACAACATTTGCATATTATATAATGGTTACAATGAACTGTTGCAATAACTTTAATAATTTTATATATGAAGATAATACAAAAAACTTTTACACGAAATTCTGAAAACATTACAGATATAGTTCATAATTTTGCTTTGTCAACAGAAAAATGTTACAATTTCAATTAATGAATATCAATAGTTCATTGTGCTTCAACCATTTAGAACATATTTGATTTACCAAATTCTCGTCTGTTTGTCCATTAAAGGTTATGTTTATATAAGGCTATCTACATATTTTGGCAGTTGCATGTTACTGGATAGATGAATCGTGAAATTTTTACCGCCAAAATTAACACCACTATAAAGTCATGTCAATGGGAAACATGATTTGGAGTTATTAAATGCAAGTCTTTTCACCTTAATGTGTCTAATATGCCAGCTTTATACATTTAGATTTCATTATATTATATATGACATTGTAAATGCATATTGTTCTTAGACATTGCTTGTAGTGTAGGAAACAATCATCAAATTCAATGGTTTAATGCATTACAATATCGTACCATTAACTTTAAGTATTGCACGTTTTTGGCTTTATTAAATGTCAGTCTGATCATTGCTTTAATGAATTAGGATATCGTACTGCTCCATAAACTTTTACGTATTTTTGTTAAATGCATGTCTCATCAATTCAGATAAGAAATTATTTTCAAAAACATATCCAAATCTAAAATTTAATGCATAGGTTGGAATGTAACAAAAGTTCCAATTAATATACATGTTAACGATCATGTATCAACGGGTATCACGGTAGTATACTTTAAAAAATATTCATAACACGGTCTCATGGTAGTCTACTTTAAAAACAATGGATAACATCTTGAATTCTGAGAATAAAAACATTAACGTATGGAAGGTTACAAATTTTTTTTTATAATATAGGTTAGTGTTGACTTTATAGATGTTAAGATATAAAGTGACTATGATTTATGAATTGCTAAATACGATCTCTAAATATATCAATGAATTAAACATATAAAGATCACGACATAAAAAAATTGCACCAACTTTCTTCTATGTAATCACAACCAAAACTATTTAAAATACTAAAGAAGGTTCACCAGTGCAATTTATCAAAACAGAATCAAGGAATGTAGCCTTTGAAGGAGCCAAAACATTTCTAACAAAACGAACATAAAGTTTTAAGCAACATTTACTACAATAATTTCCATAGCTTTCATAAATTAAATATCATTTCTCCTTCTTGATAGTCTTCATTGTCTTTGTAGATGACAATTGGGCTAATGGCATGTCCTCAAAAGATCAAATTCCATGAAATTTGATGGAATGTACTCTATGTCTTCATGGTTACTGGTATTACAAACATCTTTTCTAGGCGTGACACATAAAATAATATCTGGATCAAGATCAGCAGTCCTAGAAAGGCACATCTACAATGAATCATATGTTCAGTCTGTATTACATCTTTGAACTGCCCAGTAAAATTATGACGGTAATTGTATTAAAAATATATTTACTAATGAACTATCAGTATCAATAGATAAGTCGCATGCTGCATGATCACCACATTCAGCAAGTTCCATTGCCTGAAAAATTTAACATCCAAAATTATAAATTTTGATCAGACCACAAATCAGACTGATTTTAAAATACTTACTAAAGAACTCCCAGTATGAGTATGTACATCAGACTCACTAGCACTCATACATTTTCCAACCTCAATTGCTTGCATTATTCAATATACATTAAAACATACAATACATTAAAATGGGTATTAATAAAAGCAGCCAATTTCAAATGTACTCACTATGGACTTCTCCTTATGAAACTGTAATTCATCAGAACAATTTTCCTTAGCTTCAACAATTTTGATTACCTGCAAAATTTGATCTTTTTAGTTCTATCTCAAAATAGATGACATAATCAATACAGAACAATTAAAATTACAACCTAAGTTTGACCAAGAATACTACTAATGTGACCTATAATTTCACGATCAGTTGAAGCTCTCATTACTGAAGCAGGTCGGTTATTTCCTTGGGGCTTGACCTTGAAAGCCAAAGTACTGCCCAAAAGAACGTCTAGATCCTTTGGAAAACACTTAGGATCCTCCTCACCATCCTAATATATTTGATAAAGAAAGATGAAATGAAATATGAGTATTATTATGACACTATTATATTACTAATGGAAAAGTCAAGTTGTACAACCTTGATCATTTTCTTTCACAAATCACCAGCAGATACACCAATTAAATTAATGCAGTCTTGGTCCCAAAGCATGAAGTTAGCAACCTTGTTTCCATCAGTCACTTGAATTTCAAGCTTGTATCTGAAGACATATATTCAATCATAAATAAGATTATAACATATGTAATCTACTAAGCATCTATTACTAATTAGTAAGATAATTTTATTACACAGCTATTACTAACCTCATTTTTGGATACTCATTATAACCATCACAATTCAAACACTTAAAAGAACCAACTTCATATGTTCTTTTTGCGCATAAGTTACAAACCAAGTAACTCCATCCATCATTTCCTAAGTTAAATTTTAGTGTATGTGCAACAGTAACACATGAAATCTCCTACAACAATAAAAGAAGGATTAATAATAACAAAAATCGACTATAAAATTATACAAAAAAAAACTACCTCTATGACAATCAGGATCTCTGAAACACTTCTAACAACAATTTTATACATAAACCTATCAACATGACTAATCTAGGAAGACCCACTATATTGGCTTCCCTCCTCAAAAATTTCAGGAGCAGAGGTTCTACACAATAAACATTAGTTAGTACTTTATCAAATACAAAGATTATACAATAAGATAATCGTAATATAAAACTATTACTTTAAAAATTCCTTCCTAAATTCAGTCAGTTTAGGTATATCATCTCCCAAAATCAACTTTGATCCATTCCAACAATTAGACAATGACACCGGCCATGGACCTATACAAAATAATTTAAATAAATTTCCAAATTATGCAGAGTAAACAATATAACAAGCATTTCGAAATACAATGAAACCTGAGGCAGCCTTTATCTTTGTTTGAGTAAGAATAATAGCAAGATAAGGTGTTTCACGACTTTCCCTCCAATAACTAACCAATCGCATACAATATGAATCCCAAAGAGTGCAACAGATTGACGCACCATTGCATTATAGAAAAACAAACAACAACTTCAAAAGAGCATTAAAATGAAATAATAAACTTAGTCTATAACAAATAATAACATTATAATCAATTGTACCTCAAGTCCTTTAGGTCAAAGACAACATTTTTGGAACTTGGTTTCTCCTCCACATTATCCACCACACCAATGACATCTAAAATGGAAAAATAGAACAGTAAATAAACATAACAAAAAAATAGCAAACATATATGAATGAAGGACAAAAAACTTACCAACCAACAAATCTGCAGAATAGTGTCCATCAATGATATCCTTTATACTCTTGAACTTCCAAACTTTTGCAGGAATACTGACAATTGGTTGTCGTCGTACAAACGTTGCTCTAATAAACAATAGCTTAAAGGGGCAGTCGCAAACTCTATATTGAGCTCTGTTGTTTAAGATTTTGAATTTATGCATTATATAACTTTCTCCCTCCTTTAGCTTGTCTTCCCACGTACTAATATCTTCCTTCTTAATCATAGTAGGGATAACATCACCCTGACCAGCATAATCATGCATAAACGTCAAATATATCCATTTTTTCTCCAATTTCAAAGATGTACTGCACATAGACAATACAATGATACATTACCTTTTGATCTGTCAGAATCATCTCCATATTTCGTTTGGAATCCCATGACTCAACAAACCACAAATCCACAATTCGGACAGCAAGTTTCAAAGTCTCCCTTTTTCCATCAATATCCTTGATCATATCAAATTTCCTTGCCATCTAATACATAACAATAAAATAGGTCAAATGTTTTACAGGAAAAAAAACTATACAACTTTAAAATAACAAAACACATGAACAACACTCAAAATAACAACATCTAAAACAACAAATAATGTTCAACAGTTTCTAAATAAAAAATATCAATATTTTCTTCGACACCCAAAACATAGGAAAATTTATATGTTTGAGCTTTATAAGAAAAAAAAATTGTGCACCGAGTAAGAAGAACAAAAAAAAAAGAAGAAGAACATCGAAAAAAAAGAAACAAACATAAATGAACAAAGTAAGAAGAAGAACAACAACAAAAAAATGATAAAAATACAACAAAAAAGAAACTACACCAAAAACAACTTCTGCAAACCTTCAACAACAACAATCACAAAAAAATAAAAAACAAGAACAAAAAATTTTTAAACTTAAGCTATTGTGAAGAACAAAAAGAAGGAGCTATAAAAAAATAACAACGATCAGCCAACAAAAATAAACAGCCAAAAAAAAACTGCGTTGGTATGAAGAAGAAAGAAGATGCAATGAAGTCGAAGAAGAAGAAGAAAAAAGAAAGCAAATATGTATTTCAACAAAGCTAACGGAAGAACAAAAAAATAAAAAAAAAACACGAAAAAAAAATTTCAAACCTAAGCTACTGTGAAGAACAAAAAGAAGGAGCTTTAAAAAAAATAACAACGATCAGCCAACAAAAATAAACAGCCAAAAAAAATAAAACTTACGTTGGTATGAAGAAGAAGAAGAAGAAAGAAGATGCAATGAAGTGTCAAAGAAGAAGAAAAAAGAAAGCCAATATGTGTTTCAACAAAGCTAAAGGAAGAACAAAAATTGAAATACCTCCACCAAATGCAATGCCTTGAAGAAGAAGCCTCTGACTGTCAGCAAACATCAATCAGCATTTAATGCTTTCAGCGGGAAAAAAAAAACAAAACCCAGTAGACGAAATTACCCTCAATTTGAAACAGTTGTCAATAAGTTAAGATGTCTATTTCAGTAATTTACCTATACTAAGAATTTCTTAGATATATAGTAGATTTCTTCCAAGTTTAAAACTCAAAATAGCCAAACTATCACATCTTATTCAAAAGAAAATGTTTCCAAATGCTTCACAATAAAACTCCCAAAAGCCTTTTCACTAGCTCCTCACATCTATGTGTCTCCATTAGCATATGCATCAACATCTACTCCCATATAACACACATTACACAATCATTGCACAAACACAAACAAAACACAAAAGCAAGGGTGAACTGACTAGATAAAACACTATACCACAATATATTACCAACATATAACTCACCTTGCATGATCACTATGCATAAACTCAACCAAGATAACAACCCATCATATGTTCTCAAAACCACAACATGCAATGATCAACATATTACCACAAAGTAATATCAAATGGTATGACATTCTCTCATAACCAACCGTTTTACCTTTCCTGCGCAACAATTCCTCTTGGAAAAAGCCTTTTACCTACTTTTCGTACACTTACAAGCAACAAGACTACTCGCTCAACAAAGCCTTAGGTAAGAACACTCTTGCTAAGCTCATGCCAAAACCTTATTGCTGAAAAAAACCCTTTTACCCATCTTAACAAAGCCCTCTAGGTAAAAGAACAATCATGGCTTTACGTTTATAAGAGAATTCATACTGTCTCATCACATATGTATACATATACACACAACATCTCATCACATGATCATGAAACATGTTTAAAATGTTAAACAAACTTCACAAAATTTGTTTAAAAGGATTAAATCCACATAGTTTTAAAGTTGGGGGACTAAATTGGGTCAAAGTTTTGAAGATGGACTAATTTTAATTTTTACTAAAAGTTGAGGCACCAAAAACATATTTAACCTTAAATTTAAAAATTTTCCCATTACCTTTTTTATCATTTTTTTAACATTTTTTATTTGGTACTTTTTATGATTCATAAATACTTTTATGTATTTGTTTTAATTATTCTTCATATTTATAAATTTGTTGGCTAACCAAATAATTGTTCACATTTGATAAATCGTGAAAACAGAAATGGTTACCAGCTACAATAAAATCACTTATAAATTTTTAATTGTTAGGCTTAGATTGTTTACTTGTTACTTTTTATGATTGATAAATTTATTCATGTTTTTGTTTTAAGTTTTCTTTAATTTTTTAAAAATATTGTTATACATACTTATAAATTCTTAAGTTTTTTCTTAATAGATTCACGTTAATACATGTTAAAAGTATTTTTTTTAGTAGGTTTGAAATAATTTGGCTTAAGATACGTTTTATTACCCATTTTGTATTTCTACTTATAATTTTATATTTTATATTTTTTACTTTTTTGTTTTTTGATCGTTGATATTAAATCCTAAATTTTTATGAATTATGAATTATGAATTCTTAATTTAATTTGTTATCAATTGAATAATTCAATCATTATTCATTTTGTCTTTTAAACATAATCATTATTATATTATCATTTTTCTATTTAGTCAAGAGCAAATATTTTGTACTACTTATTTTTTTACGTAACAGTTTTAATTGTTCATACTTTAACAATAGTTGTCCATATTATACCGTTCTCAACATAAATGTATGTAACGTAAAAAAATGAAATAAAGATATATGTTAATTGTTACAACTTTATTTGTTAACATAACTACATTTATTTATGTTACGACGTAATTTCAACAAAATATGTATTTCTATTATTAAAATATTAAATTATTAAATTATTAAATTATACTTTTACTTTTTATAATTGTTATATATTTGAATTGATTTTATTATTATTATTACTATTATTATTATTAATATGATTATTATATATCCTATTTTAAATATATAGTTGTTAGTAGAATTTAGATATTATATATTTGGTATCTTTACAATGTTAAGTGTTCCTGCAGAGAACAAATAAGATAAGTTAGGCACGAGTATCACCTTACCATGTAGTCCGCTATCTCTTCAGTTGGCATCTTCCCATTCGATACATGTCGGCTTGAACCTATGAGGGGTTACCTGCAGAAGAGTCTCCGAAGCTCAAGTAAGTCAAAGCTCTCAGAGAGTCAAATCAGTGATTAATGAATGCGTACCTTTAATTGCTGGGGTCCACGTGTATTTTAGAGCATTAATGATGTCTGATCATCCCATGGGCTGGGCCTTGACTTGGGCTCTAACTTGGGCTATGAGTGGGCTTGGGCCCTAACCCAGGCCCTTAAGGTTTATTGAACGCGGGGGCTTCCATCATACTGAGTTTATTGAAGTGGTCGGCCTAGGCTCTAATCTTATCGGATATGCTGGAGTAGTCGGTCTAGGCCGGCTACTTGCCTTGATGGCTTATGTTGGTGATATGAGGTGCAGGTTGTCTCCTTAGATGTTTAGTTTAGGTTAAAACCGGTACAAGTTAGGCTAACTCGGCCTAGGCTGGATACTTGGCTGCCTTGATATGCACATTGTTTACTTATTTGGTCGAGTTTGGCTAGGTGTGGTACACCAGTCCCCCAGCCTTGTCCGATATGAGTTGTCGGTCAAGGATGATATGTGTTGATAAGCTAGCGGAACCGGCTAGGTGTGATACACCAGTCCCCCAGCCTTTAAGTGTGGTGAAATAATCAACAGCTACGATTAGGAATTTTACTTGCCCCTTGCCGGGTGAGAAAGGGTTGAGGATGTCCATTCCCCATTTAGCGAATGGCCATGGGGATAGTATGTGATGTAGTTGTTCCTGTTTCTGATGAATAAGGTTGCCATGCTTCTGACATGGCTTGCACTTCCTGACATGATCCTGGCAGTCTGCTTCTATAGTGGGCCAGAAGTATCCGACTCTGAGGACTTTTGTAGCCATGCTGCGTGCACCGGAATGATAACCACAAATTCCTTCGTGTAGCTCTTTGATGATATATTGGGCTTGCTTTATCGTGACACACTTAAGTAGGGGTTGACCGTATTCGCGTTTGTAGAGGTCATCGCCTATCATAGTGTACCTAGCGGCCTTAGCCAGCCAAGTTTTGTCCGCGTCGAGGGGGGGTTGCCGGTTTTGAGGTATTGAATGTAGGGGGTGGTCCAGTTTTGGGTTTGAGAGGGGGTGACGTTGTTAGCTGGGGTGTGGGTTAATATTTGGCAAGTGTGTGTGATAGAAGGTGGATAGTGTTTGCTGTAGTAGGGATCGATTTCGATTTTTGAGCTTGGTGCTGGCCAATTTGGAAAGGATGTCGGCCCTAACGTTGTCTGTTCTTGGAATGTGTTCGACGCAGACTTGTTCGAAAGCGGATTGAATAACTGCACGGACCATATGGTAATACTGTAGGAGGATGGGGTCTTTGATCTGAAATTCGTCATTTAGATGGCCTACAGTGAGTTTGGAGTCGGTTTTGCATGTTAACTTCTTGACGCCGACTTCACAGGCTAGGGAAAGGCCGACGAGGATGGCTTCGTATTCGGCTTGGTTATTTGACGTTTTGAAAGCAAAGTGAAGGGATTTTTCGATGAGGATGTCGTTGGGGCCTTCTAAGACGATGCCGGCGCCGACACCCCTTGGATTTGAGGAGCCATCTACATGAAGCGTCCACTGGTCCTCAATGGGTGTTTGTTGTAGGTCGTTGACAAAGTCTAAAAGACACTGGCTTTGATGGGGCCGTGGGGTTCATAGCGGATGTTGAATTTTGACAGTTCCACGGCCCATGATGACATGCGTCCGGCTAGATCTGGCTTTTGTAATATTTTTTGGATTGGGTAGTCGGTCTTAACGGTTATGGTATGGTTTTGGAAATACGGGCGAAGGCGGCGTGCTGCGTGGACTAAGGATAGGGCTAGTTTTTCTACCATCTGATACCTGGTTTCAGGATCTTGCAGTGTTATGCTCACAAAATACACAGGATGTTGTGTGCCCTCTATTTCTTGAACAAGCACTGCGCTGACGGTATAGTAGGTGGCCGTGATGTATACCAGCAGGGGTTGGCTGGTGTCCGATTTGTGGAGGATAGGCGGTGAGGTTAAGGTTGTTTTGAGTTTTTGGAAGATCTGTTCACAATCATCAGTCCACGTGAACCGGGTGGATTTCTTTAGAAGTTGGATTATGGGTTGGGTTTGTTCAGCTAGTTTAGGTAGGAAGCGAGAGATGGCTGTGAGACGGCCAATGAGACGTTGGACTTCTTTGACGGTAGTGGGGCTGCGCATTTCGATGATAGCCTTGCATTTTTCAGGGTTAGCCTCTATGCCGCGTTGGGTTAACATGAAACCGAGGAATTTACCCCGGCAACGCCGAATACGCATTTGTCGGGATTTAGGCGGAGGTTATAATGGCGCAGCGCGGAGAACACTGCCGCCAGGTCTTCAGCGTGTTGATGATGGCTTGGGGACTTGACAACCATGTCATCGACGTATACTTCCACACAATGTCTTGTTAGGTGGCTAAAAACTTTGTCCATTAGCCGTTGGTAAGTTGCCCCGGCGTTTTTGAGGCCAAAGGGCATGACCCTATAGAAGTAGTTGGCATCATCCGTGATGAAGGCGGTTTTGTGCATATCTGTTGTGGCCATTGGGATTTGGTTATACCCTGAATATGCATCCAAAAAGCTAAGCACCTTGTTTCCTGCCGCGCCGTCTACGAGTCGATCAATGTTGGGTAAGGGGTAGGCGTTGCGAGGGCAAGCCTTGTTCAAGTCCGTGTAGTCTACGCACATCCGCCATTTGCCATTGGCTTTCTTCACCAAGACAACGTTAGAAAGCCAAGTGGTGTATTGAGCTTCTTCTATAAATCCTGCGCTCAGTAACTTGTTGGCTTCCACCTTGGCTACTTGTCGGCGTTCTTCCCCAAGCTTGCGTTTTTTCTGGGATACATAGCGGGCTTCTTTATATATGGACAGCTTGTGGGATGCCACCTGGGGGTCTACTCCAGGGAGGTCGGCGGCCGACCAGGTGAAAATATTTGTGTTGTTGATGAGGATAGGTGTGATTGTGGCACGCTCGTCAGAGTTTAAACCGGTGCCTAAGTTAATAGAGTGACCATTGGGAAGCGCTAGAGGAGTGGTGTCCTCGACTGGTTCGAGGCGGACATCCCGGCCTATTCTGGGGTCAAGGTTTTCGCCGGATAGGGCTATGCCGGAACCAGGGGGTCGTTCGATATGGTTGGTTTGTTGGATTGGGAGTTGTGGTCGTAAGCTTGCCATGTAGCATTCGCGTGCCAAGCGCTGGTCACAATGTATGGTCAGGATGTCACCGGATGGGGTAGGGAACTTCATGGCCAAGTGAGGGGTAGAGACGATTGCGCCAAGTGTATTGATGGAAGGACAACCCAGGAGGATGTTGTAAGATGTTGACGCATCGACAATAAGGAAGCGGATTGGGATGGTTTTGGTTTGGGTTCCGTCCCGAAAGACGGTGTGGAGGTCTATGTAGCCTCCGGTGGATACTTGTTCGCCGAAATAGCCATATATGGGTTCATCATATGGGATCATGGCGGTGTCAGGAAGTTGTAATTTTTGGTAGGTGGCCCAGTAGAGGATGTCAACTGAGCTGCCTTGATTCACAAGGACTTTCTTAACAGCATAATTCTCGATTTTGACGGTGATGACCATGGGGTCATCTTGTTGGTGGTCGAGGCCGTGGAAGTCATCATCTGTGAATACAATGGGGGGCATACGGCGTCTGTGGTGGGAATGGGTGATATGGTTGATGGATTGTATATGGCGGAGGTGTCTCTTTCTGGCAGAAGAGGTGGAGCCTCCGCTTGCGAAGCCACTAGAGATGGTGTTAATGGTGCCTCGTAAGGGGGGGTCGGCAGGGGTGATGTCGGTGCGGGCGGGCTCTGGTTATTGATTATTGGGTTGGGTGGGGTGGCTATTGTGACGAGAGTCATTTGGTTGACGTCTGTGGTCAGGTCGCGGGGGGTGGCAGGATCGAGAGGAGGAGGAATGGTCATCCCTACGTATGAAGCGGCAAAAGTGGTATGCACAGACTAGTTCTTCTATTTTATCTTGGAGTGCTTTGCATTCTTCCGTAGTGTGACCATGGTTGTGGTGGTACCGGCAATATTTGGTCATGTCGGCGTTGGGAGGTGTGGTTGTCTTGCGTGGTGGAGGGATTAGATCAGCTTGGAGGGCTTCGTCTAGAATGCGGGAGCGGGCTACTGTGAGGGGGGCGTATCTGGTGA
>Ga0214544_1005920_pt1 | contig 23134 bp, 9 predicted proteins | sample CNSS3metaG_FD_160074 | JGI IMG/M metagenome (GOLD analysis project Ga0214544, IMG submission 160074) | Root nodule microbial communities from cowpea collected in UCLA plant growth center, Los Angeles, California, USA - CNSS3 | ecosystem: Host-associated > Plants > Roots > Nodule | place: USA...
CCTTTTTGATTTATTTTTTTTTTTTTTGTTCTATAAAGCTACTTATTTAAATTCTTTTATCAATCCATTCGTTTAAAGGGAAACGGCAAAGTAAAAAGTGTTGGATACAAGAAAACGATTAGAAAGAAAATATTTTCCTTGATACATATAAAAAAAATTACAAACTAATCAACTTTTCATTGAATTTTTACCTTTAATTCAAACCTGAAGAAAATAATAAAATTCTTTTGAAAAATAGTATTTTTCAAAATTACTCGTATTTATGAGTGATCAGAATGGAGGGGAAGGAAGAAAAAGGATGTGATTGTATTGTTGGGTATCAGAGTACTAGCACACGTACTCACAACTAAAATAAAAGATGAAAATAAAGGAACAAAAATAGATAATATGCAATGAATATAATTTATTCAAAGAAAAAAAAAATTACATACCATTCTCTAATCCAAATAGGAGAAATAGGAAAAACTAATACAAGGAAAACCTTATTGGAGAAACTAACCTTCCCTCTTAGAGGAGAAATATTCCCTCGTAATTCTTCTCTCAATCAAAATAAAGTAAAAAGGAATAAGATGGGACTTCTTTTCTCACATGTATTTGGTACGCCTAATAAGTCCCACATTGTTTATGAATCGAGATCAAACGCACTTTAAATAATTCTTCCTCTTTTCCATTCTTTCATATGTCTTTTAAGGACAAAATCGTGACGAAATTTCATGCTTTAAAGCAAACAATACCTTAAGAACTAGTTTTTAATTAATTAATTTATTATTTTTAAAAATAAAATTATTTTCATGATACTTTCGATTCAAATGAACAAATACATTTTTAATTTGCTTCATCATCCTTTTCTTTTCATCCATTCCATATTATATTTTTATTTTCTTCCCTTAAAAGGCAAGAAGGTTTCAAGTCAAATTATTTTCATAAAGTGATTTGTTTTAGCTTTTTTAAAAGAACATAGTTCAAGTTTTACAGTTCAATGGGATTCAATTCAGTTTCTTTACACTTTTTTATTGATAAAAAATGAGTCTATCAACTTACAAATTTTTTTAAGTAATAATTTCTAGGTGTGTTTATTGCAACTACTTTAAAGATTGGGACCGGTGCTAATACACTTCACCTTAAATTTCACACACACAAAATAATCCGTTGAAAATATGAACTTTCCTTGTAATTATTGGGATCGAAATTAAGCTACATTTGACAAAAAATAATCTTATAACGAAAGATTAGTGTTACATATATTTTGGAAAGACAACTTTTTGTGTTGATGAGTGAATGATTATTTGTTCTAAGCATAATTAAGTAAGGATACACGTCGGTTCAAAGTGTCAAATAAAAGCATTGTAAAGGTAAAGATATGGTAGGGTGTCTCTGTACTTGCAAGTAGTACTGTCACATTTGAAAACAAGAATCTAACAACTTTAGTTAACGAAATTAGAAGACATAAAGAAAACAAAACAAGAAAATATATCACCGAACATAACATTATTTAACACAACAATAATCGCATAATAAGAAAGAAACAGAGTACATAGACAATTTTTCATCTTTCTCTGTCGTACGTAGGAAAAATTTAGGTTAAATAAAAGAGGTGTCGGTGGAGAAAAGTCCAAAAAAAAAAAGAAAATTTTCTCTTTAGCAAAGAAAAAGAGATGTTTGGTTATAGGGTGGAGAATTCCTTTGTTTGTGATGCAGAAATTAATGTGTGTTATTTGCAGACATTGAAAAGTGTGGAGGTCCAAGTGGGCAGTTTTGAGAGGGTTGAATTGAATGATGGTGAGTTACAATGACGTTTGTAATATAAACTTGGAAAGTTTGAACTTTTGGCCAGAAATGGTTGTTAATTGCTATGTATAACCAAAACCCAGCTGCTATGAAAAGGATAGAACACCATGCAATTGCAATTGCAAGGTTCAGATGCTTCCCATACACCCAATGCCATTATCCCTACGCAATTGCCATCATCTTATTATTATTTTTTAAGTCAAACAACCATTTTTCCAAATATTCAATTATTTTTCTCAAAATAAATTCACACTTTTTTTAATAAAATGTATTCTAATCACCGATTTATCGTGTATAAATGGATGCAAACCTCATCTTATGATTAATAAGTCAATTTTATGGGATTAAGTTACACTTAAATTTAGTTATTATAATGGTATTAAAATATGGGTTAAATATGTTTTTGGTCCCTCAAGTTTAAGTGAATTTTGAAATTAGTCTCTTTTTGAAATTTTATTCAATTTAGTCATTCATCTTTAGAAATGCGTGGTTTTAGTCCTTCTTACCAAATTTTGTTAAGTTTATTTGACATTTAAAATGTATTTTATGATAATATTTGAGTTAATAGTAAAGCGAAAATATGTCATACGGTGTAAAAAATTCAAAAACTATTATGAAATGCACTTGAAACGTCAGATAAATTAACAAAATTTGGTTAAAATAACTAAATTCATGCATTTTTAAAGATGAAGGACTAAATTGATCAAAAGTTTTGAAGAATGACTAATTCCAATTTCACTGAAACTTAATGGACCCAAAACATATTTAATCATCACTAGTGCAAATTCGCGTTTAGACAGCGCCTTATATGCCTCAGTTCTCTCACAAACGAGGTAGATAGAGACGCGGTGGCATTTTTGTGATTTAAAACAACTTTTATGCCTCAGTTACCAAACAACCGAGACCTATGAGCGTTTATGCCTCGATTATATTTCCAACCGAGGCAGTAATGGTGTGAAAAATTCAAACATTCCCGCTTTTTTAAAATTCAAAAATAATGAGGCAATTTTATGCCTCGGGTCCCAATGAACCGAGGCATATAAGTGTTACTGCAGCGGGCCTTTTCACCCGAGGCCTATAATTGGCAGAATTTATCAACGTGTTTTTTTTTTTGTTATTTTGCGTGAGAATATGTCTCGGTTATGCTTTGAACCGAGGCCTACGGTTATGCTTTGAACCGAGGCCTATTCACGTTTATGCCTCGGTTTCGAATCAACCGAGACAGTATAGCTTATTAGGTTAAAAAACCCCAAATCGCAGCACTGTTCCTGTGTCTTCTCCATTCACAAAAAAATGCAGCCATTGGTTCAGAGATTCTCAGGCCGCGCCACCACTGATTTTGGTCCTCCACCGCACCGGTTGGCCATCAAATTGGTCGTTCTTGTTGGTCCTCCATTTCCAGCGTGAATCTCGCCCCTTTGTACGGTTCATTTTTACGTTTTTGTTTCATTTTTGACTCAGCTCTATCACTTTTTTTGCGTTTTTTTGGTATGTTGTTGAAACCCACACCACCAGACACCACGCGATACCTCGAAACCACTGCGGCACCATAAGTCTTCCGCGAGCCACCCAACTTGTAGATCTACAAGCAATAACAGCCAAACCACCAATCCCAATGGAGGCCATCATGAAACCATCAACGCACTCTCGTGAGCAAACCACCACTACGAGCTACACTTGCGAAGGCCAGATCCAAACACCATGGCAACAGAGAGACACCACCGCAAGGTCTGGACGAAGCAAGCCACCAAAGTCATCGCGACGAGGAAGAAGTTCTAGCGTCGCGCCTAGGTTGTCGTCACAAACCTTACGAAGGAGACGCGTTCAAGGAATGCGAAACTTCTCCACTGTGCAGCCACGAACAAGACAGACGCGCCTCCACTATGCGCTCAATTTTCTTTTTTTTTTTTGAATTTCTGATACACATTAGGCCCCGGTTAGGCAGAAACCGAGGCAGTAACTATTAAATATGTCTCGGGTTTGTAACCGAGGCATAAAGTACTACCTTTTTACCTCGTTAGTATATGCCTCGGGTGCGCACCCAAAGCCAAAAGGTGAAAATAACTGTTGTCATATCCCTTCCTTACACTAGTGCCTTAAAATATTTTAGATCTGTCATAGTAGGTTTGTTTGATCTACCAAATTACTATTGGATTATTCACAAATATCTAATTTCACGTTCCAGATGTACATGTTTCAGTGATGTGAAAAGATATTGAAATTTCCACAATTTACGGTATATAAGTTTGTTAGATCTATTGTATCACATATTATTATATCATCATTAGATTATTTACAAATAGAATATATAAGTGAACGTAAATCTTATTCTATCAGTCGACTTATTAATAATTACTCTAATTTAAAGTGCATTAGAATTTGAATTTAAAATAATGATACCATTTTGAGATGGGAATTTTATATATTTTAACTTTTTCTTTATTAGTAATTTATGTTTGATCTTTCGATACGAAGGACATAAATTATATAAGGGTGTTTTTATCTCTTCTAAGAAAATGTTTCCACATAAAGAAATAAAATCTTCACGAAATATTGTGTAGTTTTCATTGACACATCAAACGATAAGCTATTTTATCTACCATAACCATAAATAAATAGTTGATATGGATCACACTTCTGCTTCATGCGTGCTCTTAAATATTTAAAATGTAATAAGCATGGCAATATCTAGTAACTTCAGCTTCAGGTTTGCATACACGTTACTTATACATTCATTACGAGTAACCCAAAAAGTAAAAAAAAAAAAAATCCTTTTCGTAATAAATAATAAAACAAGGTTGAATTTGCCCGAAATACAAATTCATGTACTAAATTTCTATTTAACTATAAACAATCAAAGTTGCATACAAAATGCTTAAGCACTCGACCATACACTCTAATCAAGTAACATGAAAATTAAAGTTCTATAAGGCAGATTATTTAAGCACGTTTTCTTAATTAAACAGTTTCGAAATTGGTTTTCAAAATCTATAAATAGGTTTATCTATTACATCTAAATAATAATAATAATAATAATTTGAGTATTATGTAACTGTAGGATACCATTGGAGGTAGGAACTTTAGGGTTGTTGCATTTTATATGGCTATTATAAAAAGATGTTATTAAAATTTATTTTAAAGTTATAAAAAATGTGAATGTATACAAATAAATATAAAAACGGGCTTCTTTTTTATGATTTTTCATAAAATTATAATTTAACAATAAGAATTTTAATTTTATGATAATAACTACTCATGAGTAGTTTCCTTTCATTTTTCAATTAATAAATTGATTTATGTTTATAAATGTAAAAAAGATTAAAAAAAACGTAAAAATAATAGTTAACAAAATTCCCGTTATTAATTATATTTATATGTCAACATTGATGTAGGTTTATTGTTTTCGTACATGGTGTTTTTTGTAGTATGTTTTGATAAGAAAGAAGGTAAGAGGAGAAGATTCATTTCTTATTTTAAGGACAAAATTAACATTCAGGACAAATAAATTCAGTAAACCAAGTTTAGGTTAAACTTTAATACAAAAATCATAACGCAGTTCATTTTAATAAAATAAATCTAAATAAACATGTAATTGTTTAAAATATTAAATTTGAGCTAAATCTTTTTAATTTGCTTGAGTTAATCATGTGTTGTATCAAGTAAAGTGTTTTCTAGCTTATCACATAATTATTATCCAATTCCTTCTTAATAGTATTTTCTTTTTATGAATGTTAATTTTAAAATCATTTCAGGCATTAAATTGATAAAGATGGTGATTTAAAATTTAATAATTCTATTGATTCGAAATATTAATAATAAATAATTATTAAATAATATATGAAATAAACAAAACATCATGGATTCTTAATATTTAAAATACATGAATAAATTAATTAAATATATGTTTTCATCAATTATTTTATAAAGTAAAATATTTTTTTGTATATTTTTATTTTTTATTGTTACTTTGTTATTATCTTTTTAGACATTTTAGGTTTTATTTAATAAAATTAGAAAAGATAAGTATTTACTTTGCATACTTTATTTTACAGATATGGGAAAATATCAAAAAAATTAAGAAGAATATCAACAAAATTTGATTATCAAAGTTATATCCAATGTAATAGGGGATATATCGATAAAGTTGGTTACTCAATACAAAATTAACTACAATATTGCAGGTCCAATCCAATTCGAAAAGTTTATAAATAAGGGACTTGACAAAGGCCAATAGGAACAACTCTTTGGGGTGAGAGAGAAAAAAATAATTATTTTGGTAGAAGGACACTTAGCATAAAAGAAGAAGAGGTAAATGTGCATTCTATGCATTTTGAAGGCTGAGAACATTCATCTTTATTCTTGCTAGACATAGGGTTTTTAATATTCAAGTTTAGATTTATCGATAATACATTACGACTTGTTACAATAGGTATGAATGCTAGAGAAGGAATTAAAAGTATAGTAGTATAGTGTTTAGTGTTTATGCTTTTAATTGAATCATGAAACTCAATCCTAGTGAAGCCTTCATCATGGAGTATTTATCATATATTGATGCACACCATAAGTTGACAACGAAATTGACAAATGTAGAGTTGTCAAAACGGGTAACACGGCCCGACCCAACTTAACCGACCACGGGTTGATGATTTAGTGAGCCAATCCAACCCGGCTCACTTTTTAGTGAGCCAAAAAAATTCGAACCCGTCCCGGCCCACCACGGATTGGCTGGTTAAATGGGTTGGCTCACGGGTTCACTTAATTAAAAAAAAAATACAATTTTTTTTATTTTTTTCAGTCAAAACTAAATTATAATTCTAATTAAAATCTAAAAAAACTTTAATACAATCCACATACAAACCAAAATAAAAAAAATACAAATTATTTATGTGTTGACTAAAAAAAACACCTAACATGACGCAAATGTAAAGCCCAACTTAATAAAAAACACTTGTGTGACCCTTTTATTTGCGGGTTGGTGAGCCAACCCAAGACTCATCACGGGTTCAACCCGGATAAGTCGGGTTCTAGATGAGCCAGGTTAAAAATCAACATGTATTGAAATTTGTAAAAAAATTTTAACCCAACTCAACCTGAACCCATGGTGAGTCGAGTTGGCTCGCGGGTTCCAACCCGTTTTGACAACTCTAGACAAAAGTACCAAATCGCACAATTAATACAGTGAAGTCCAATTATCATTTCCCCAACACCATAAGTTGATAACGAGATTGACAAGTGTAGCAAATCGCACAATTAATGAAGTGAAGTCCAAGTATCATTTTCCCATACTTTAGCAATACTTGACAAATGTTGCAATTCATTGAGTTTCATGGTTCAATTCAAAGCATAAAACACCAAACACAATACTTCTAATTCATTCTCTAGCATTCACACTTTTTGTAATAAGTTATAATGTTTTATTGACAAGTCTAAACTTGAATATTAAAAATTTTATGACTAATAATTTTTAATATAAGTTCACATGAATGGTCAAGATTATGATGTTAAATGTTCCACGTCTACGTTTAGTTTGTGAGATCTATTAGTTGTTTTGTCCTCATCAGGTTTTTCACACAAAGAATACATTACATCCAACCCCATGAATAAGGGAGTTAACTACTCCTTAACATTTTGAATACTAGGATAAGAATCAAGATGAATGTCAGCCTTCAGAATACGCCTCTACCTTCTCTCCTTTTAGGTCAAGTATCCTTCCCCAAAATAATTATTTTTCTCTCTCTCCTTAAAAGGTTTTCCCCAATAGGGGTGTTTATTTCCCCTCTTATTTATAGATTTTTTGAATTAAACTGGTTTGCAATTTTGTGCTTAATAAGTAACTAACTTTATCAATATCTCCTCTTGTTGATAACTTTGATAATCAAATTCGGTTGATATTTTCTTAATTTCTTTGATATTTACACTTATATGCAAAATATTAAATATATAAACCAAATATTTCTTTTTTCCAATTTTAATAAATAAAACCTAAAATATATAAAGAGATAATAATAAAATAACAATAAAAGATAAAAAAATAGTTTACTTTATAAAATAATTGATGAAAACATAGAGGTAATTATGATTGTGTATCTATATATTTTTTATTCTATTATCTTATTTTTATATGCTAAATTTATATTAATTTTACTTATATACATATATATATATATATATATATTATAATGTGTAAATAATTTGAATGAAAAATAATAGTGAAGAAAGAATATATATTATATATTTATGAAAGAAAAAGAATATATAATTTTTATCATTAAGTAATCGAAGAAAAAGAAGAATAAAAAGAAGACATGTGTTGAAGAAAAAGAAGAAAAGAATACGACACATGTTCAAGAAGAAGAAAAAGAAGACACTTTTTAAAGAAGAAGAAAAAGACACATGTTAAAGAAGAAAACACATTTTTATCAAAGATATAACATAGTATTTTATATTTTAAAATATAAGATAATTTTGAAATGAGTCGATAACAAATGATAATAATATTTTTACTTCATTAAGTGTCCTAATAAAGAAGGTTATGTTGGAAATTCAAGTATAAGTTTAAGTCTCACATTGAGTAAAAATGAAAAAGTTGAATACCATATAAAGATAAAGATCCATAAATTCATAAGGTTTTGGGTTAAAAGTGATATCAATCCTTTATGTGTGGAATTGACTATCTAATATTTTCCCTCTAAATTATATCTAATATTCACTATCCAACCAAGTTTTTTTCATTTTTCATTAACATCACTATTGATGGAATATTAATTTGATAATGATTAGAATTTTAGAATGGTTGAAAATATAAATGTAAATTTAAGTCTCACACTAAATATAAATAAAAAAAATTGAATACCATATATAAGAATCAAAACTCATGAACACATTGTCAAGATTTTGAATTAGAGATTATGTCAATCTCTTATATATAAGTTGAATTTTTATTTCATTGGTGACGAACCTTTCAAGTGATCCCTTCTCAAAATACTTATCAAGAATAGGATATTTTTACTCATAGATGTGGCAACTAAATGTTTGTGTGCTTTCTTTAAAGAAATGAAAGTCCAAATTTTATAGTGAAGAGTTTCTCCCATGTAAAGTTACGTAGGTCGATCCCAGCAAGATTTACAACAGTCCAATCATTTTACTGCCATTAACATGAGCCTTGTACTTTGTTATTTCAAGTCCATACATGATCATTACCCACACAAATGTCAACGTTTCTGCTACATAATCATTGCATGAATTATCATGACCAGTTTAAATTGGAATGTGGCAAACTTGGCATACTGAAAACCCTTATTCTTCACTCTTCTGTTCTCACGCCCTTTGCTTAAGGTCAAAGAAGGGAAGTTTCTAAATCTGGAACTTTCCATTTCCAAATGGTAACATTAGCAAACTTTCTGATTTGTTAATGCTAATTTCTAATCCACAGTTATGATTTCATCTTCTCTGCTTTCAAAACACTTTTTGCACTTGGCTCACTATCATTGGCTTAACTAGTAAAACCCTTTTGTATATGTGAGTCTTTTTGTCACTTGTAGCCCCCACAAGAACCTAAGATACTGAGAAACTGTTATTATGTCATCAACCAATGGTCCAATGCTGCTTCACCAAGAAATACAACAAAACCTATGGCAATAAAGGGTAATGAAAACAAAGCAAAAGCATTCTTTAAATGGGATTTTAGACACTCAAACATAGGTTAAAACACAATGCTTCCAATAACATAGTTTACAAGTGCTTATATAATAATATTGTAGATATCCATCAAAAATAGGCTCATGATTTGGTAAGTGAATTCAGTGGACACCAAAATCACAGAAATGTAACTTTTTTCTATGATGATCACTGTGACAGCAACCCCATTATTTTTGAAGTATAAGTGACAGATTATAAGGGGTTGCAAACAAATCTAAATACAGAAAAGAATGTAAAACACATGACACTCAAAGTGAAAGACAAACCCAAATCACATCCACACAAGTGAAAGCACATGGTATGATAGTTAGTTGAAGAGTTCCCAATTGAACTTGGGAGGACCTGAACTATTGGCCACTGGGGGTGGTGGGGGAGGGGATGTGGATGCAACAGGGATTAATGGTGGGGCAAAATCAAACAATTCCCAATTTGTGGTAACTACAACTCCTGAGGTGGAATTCCTTGAGGGTTGATGTTGTTCTTCATGGTAAAGTTCAAGGAAATTTTCATTTGAGTTCCTTGGTTGTTGTTGTTGTTGCTGCTGCTCCTGAATTGGTGCTAATGCTAATCTGTTATGTCCATTTGAGTGCTTTTGTTGTTGCTCTATAACTGGTCCCAGCCTTTGGCCATTTGAATGCTTCTGTTGAGGCTGCACTGGTGCATGGTCTCCATTGCTACCAGGCAAGGAATTCTTAACCTTCAGCAAATCCAGAGTTTCAACATACTTTTGAACTCTTTTTACCTTCAAAAATAATGTTTCAGAACCATTAGAACTAGAAGTGCTTAAACAGATGCAATTTGTGATCACACAAAAATGAGTAAAATGCATCTTAGTATCTAGCATTACCTGTATTTTCCTCTGTAATTTCACATCCCCTTCAGCCATTATACCATCCAGTTTAAGCAATTGATTCATCAATAACTCAATCAGATTAAGCACATCTGTTTCTGCAAACCTTCCACCTTTGTTAATAATTGACTCAAAGGCTGATACCTAACCAATTCCAATCACTCATAATCAAGTTTTTGCAAAATGAAGAGAAAAATTCATAGTAATATGAATAGCAACCACAATACATACCCTCCCTGCAAGCCTATCTACTTCCAAGCTGATTTCTGAGATTGATTTTGCAGCTTTCTCCATCTTAGCATTCTTCCTTCTCTCTAACAACCTCTTCTCTTGACTAATAGGGTCTTCAACAAGCACTATCTTGGATTTATCCTTCACCCCAACCATGTCAAGAAAAGCCTTTGAATCCCTCTCCTTGTCTTTGTAAAACAGCTTTTGGTCTTCATGGTGTAACCCAGTTATCCCTGATAGCATCTTCTTCAACTCCCCTGCAAAACCCAGAAATTAAATACACACCATGACCCATACAACCAAAAAGAAGGACAAAAGCAATACTAAAATCAAATCCTGAGATAACAAAAACAAAGTATATATATGTAACAAGTTTTGTCCCACAAGAAAAAGGTAAAGCAACCGACAGAGAGAGAACATAAAGGGAAATTAATAACATTAAAATTGAAGAAAAGTGAAGAGTTACCAAATGTAGCTTGAGAACTAATGTTGACTTCATGGTAAATTGAACCGTACTTGACCCTAACTCTAATGGTGGGAACAAGCACTGAGTTCCGATCCGACTCGGTGGTTCTCATCTGCACCAGCATTCCACCTGGTCTCATCTCCCATTCCTTTGACCCAGACTCAACTCTGCCACCATCTGAAACTCCTTTCATGATGGAAGCAAGACCATTTGTCTTTTGGTTATTACTACTATAATGATTCTTCATCTTCATCATCTTCTCTCACTCTTTCACTTTCACCACTATGCAACAAAAGGGTGTGTGAGGAACAGAAGAAAAGAGATAGCTAGATCTCAGACAACTCAGATTCTCAACCACCCATGACAGAAACCACACTGACTCAATTCACCAAAAACCTGTAAGAACAAGTCTCAGAAATCTCTGACCATTCCACAACAAGAAGAGGCCTGAACTAATCAATGGCTTATGAGGAAAATAACACCAACCCCTTCAAAAGCTGAACCTTCCTGGGATCAAAGCACAGATCTTTAAACTCAAATGTGGCTGAAACTGTGAGTTTCAGAATTTACAGCAAAATCTTGAACAGGAAAAGGATGAAAAACTAGAATAATCTGAAACTATGTTTTTTTCTTCTTATGAATGATGCAGAGGAGTTGATGAATGATGAAAGTGAAGAGAGTGGAGAATTGAAACAGAGAAGAACCGATTCTCGTTGGTATTCTGGAGAAATCGAAGAAAGAAGAATGGTGAAATGAAAACAGAAGAGAAAAGGAATATAAAAACGAGTGGCCAGCTAACTATGCTGACTCTCTGTGATATTCATATATACTCTGCATTTAATTATTTATTTAATTAATTAATTAAAATAACTTTGTTTTTAATAATTGTCATTAAAATATAATTCATCAATTATTCTTTTGTTTCTTGTTCCTACTAATAAAATTGAACATTTCATCACCCATTTATCAAATTGTAATTTTATTTTCCTTTTAGATCACTTTGACTTAGTCTTAGTCAGCCTTAATTTGATTCAAAACAACAGGAAATTAATTTTTCTTTAAAAATCATCCACAAACATGTACTTGTGAATTTATAATGGGACAAAACACCTTTGGTAATAAAAATAAAAAATTAATTTTAATGCACAAACAACTTTACTTTGTTATTTCACATGTATAATTTCATCATTAATTTTTATAGTAATTATTTTAAAATTCATTACTAAAAGATTTCACATTATTAACAATAAAAAAATACCTATTCAGACTTGAGTGCGCTATAATGCCTATTTTATTTGACAGATAATGTTTATACTCTTTCATGTTTCAATAAGAATATCATAACCAGGTGGAGTTTATCTCTTTAAATCAATTTTTCTTTATAAAATATTTTCTATAACTTTAATAAAAAGAATTAAATGCACAATAAATAATAAATGAAATGTTAAAGAAAAGACAAATTTTTCTTTATAATTATTTCTTTTAACTTTAATAAAAAAATAAATTAAACGCACAATAAATAATAAATGAAATGTAAAAGAAAAGAAAAGAAAATAAGTGGGTGAAAAGAAAGAGAAAGGGACAAGGAAAGCCGGCAAAGAAATCTTAATTTTTTTTTCCATAAATTAATGGTTAAGAAAACGAGAGAGAACAGAAATCTATAGTGTTAAAGTTTTTGTGCATCTTGGTCCAGGGTAAAGATGCTGTATCCCTTGCTTCCAAGATGACACGTGTCATATAGGGGTATTTGAGGAATTTAGAAATAGACCAATCATTGATTTTATTTAACAATGAAGTGTTAAAGTGGTAGTTTTAATTTGATGAAACAAATAGTGAATATTTTACCTGCCAAAGCTTCTTATTGGTTATTCGTGTGGTGACTTTGATGATCAAGGTTGAAAATTTTAAATATTATAAATTAATTTATTTTGTAATACATTGATTAAACTTATTTATTTTTTAATAACTAAATTAATGGTATTTATATATTTAATGAGTAAATGGATTATTTTTTTCCATTTTTGAACACTTTGGTGGAAGTGAAGAATTGAGAAGAAAAAAGAAAATTCATCTAGGGTTTTATTTGATTACTTGCTTCTGTAATGTTTCCTTCTTTTAAGCTTTTTGTTAGAATTTACAGTTTAAGAATCAAAACTTTACTTTTGAACCAATTAAATAGTAAAGCACGTTCTTACTTTTCATGTCTTTAAGTTAGAATAGGATTAAGTTAACCACTGCAACATTGTTTAGATATATTTGAAAAAAAAATGTATATATTTAGTTTTCGATTAACCACTACAACATTGTTTAGATCGCTTATAGAACTGTTTAGAAAATATATATTTTGCTAAAAATAACTTTTGTAATATAAATTAATTTTATAAAGTGTATATATAGAAAATAATTTCATTGTGGTTTCAACTTTTTCTTACACTTTTTTTTAATCAAATAACAAAATAACAACTATAGCATTGATGTTGTACCAAATACTATGATGAATGACAAAGTTGATTGTTAATAGATTTAGAGCAAGTGATAAGGAGTCTATACAAGAAAATCTGATATTTGTTTTTTATGGAACAAACAAAGAAAATAGAGGATAAAAATTAGTTTGGATATAAATATTTATTCATATTCATGAAACAAACATATTTTCAATTTTATTCTATATTTTCTCTGAGAATAAAAAAAAATGCTCAAAGTATAAAGACCTGTCATCTTTTTAGTAAAATTTGTTTGGGTCATTGTTGTTCTAAGATGATAATAATTTCTTACTTTGTGATGTGAATTTCAAATTCTTTTTAAACTTATTCAAGATGTGAAACTTGTCTTGTTAAATTCACATAATTATTTGAAAATCAGTTAATTCAACCCATGTTTGAACAAAAGGAAAAAAATTTATAAATATAGTATGAGTAATATAAAAAAAATGGGTTTCACATTCATAAAATAGATAAAAAAAATAATGTTATGTTACCTTAATAAGTCTTATATCGCTTAAGAGTCGATGTCAAATACAATAATGCTCCTTCTTCCCTCTATTTAAAGATTATTAAGTTTTACTTGGTATATATATTTTTCACATATGGGTTATGATTATAGTCATATTGAAAAATTGTGGTTCTATATGGTTATATATGACATTAGTATTACACATATAAGGTATTTGACACCAGTTTTACACTAAAACTTTAAGACAATTGTGTTATAGGTCTTTATTCTTATATAGTGTTTAACTTTGTCTATTTTATCCACTGTGGTACTTTGACTCACACTTAGACTATTCCCAACACCCTATGATTGGAAGGTAGAATTTCCTAATGTCACTTTAGGATTTGTTGCCCTTTATGGTCTCTGTTTATATGCATAACCTAAGATTATGATATCACATAAAGCCTGAATTTAGCTATTTTCTATAGCCATGGACATTAAGCACGTTTGCACTATGGTGGAATTTTTTAATCAACCCTTCTTAAATAATAATAATAATAATAATATAAACAACTTTCTCTCTTTTTCTTCTTTATTACTCTAGTGTCAACGTGTAGGTTTATTATTAAATTTCACTATTAAAAAGATATGGAAATAAGTTTTTTGTTTAACATGGTAATAGAAGAGAGGATTTTTCTTAAGTTTAAAATTGGTGCAAGATTCGATGAGGACTTTACAGGCCAATGATCAATTTCTAGTAAGAAAAAAAAAATAAAGTGATTAATCACAATAAATTTGCTTATGATGTAAGCTAAAAGTTGATGTTAAATCACAAAAGTAAATACACCATTTAAGTTTTTTTCATTGGTCTATTCGAATTATGATGATTCTGTGACAAATGCGATTTGAATATTTGAATCACCAATGTCAAAGTCTTCGTTCCAACTTGATTCTCAAGCCTTAGGAAAATGCTGACTTTTGATGATTGGAAAACACAAATTCCTTAAAGATGTTTGCTAAACATGTGTAAAAGGTATTTTACTTATTATAATAAAACAACATATTTTAAAAGTACGATGTGGCTTTAATTTCATATATGATGATAAATATATGCATTCGTTACTTTTTTTAAGATAATGCATAAAAGAAAGAAAAAAAACTTTTCAAAAGATCAAATGTGCATTTGATATTGGTGTATCATTTATTACTAATACCATAAATTTTTATCCAACAATTCTGAAAAGATGTAAATATTTCGAAGTATTTCTAATGTAATATCATGAACATTTACTTGAAACAACAAATGAAAAAACAACATATATACTTAGAAGGATTTCTGAGTCGTACCAAATAAACCTGGTATCTTTGAGAAACTGGATTCCTACTCAAAGTGTGCACAAAAGCATTCGTGTCTGGTTATCAATGTCGGAAATGGTGATTCCAATGGCATCATGAGTAACGTGTAAGAACATTCCCTTCACACATGTTTCCATTTCTTCAAGCATGCAACCATTTCCCAATCACCACACGCTTTCTTATCCGGAATGTAACAGTTTCAGAGTCAACATGAAGAATATCAATATTGCACATGTAATATCAAACGTTTGATCTCAATCATGTGTTTGCAAAACAATTTTTTCGAGAGAATTAACTGTTTTCGCAGATTAACATGTTGCAATACGGTTGACTAATCATGTCTCTGAAGAAGTGATCAAGGGTTTGATCAAAGTGCATGTGTATGAAAATAACACCTTTTGTATCTCTCAAACATGTTTTTGGTGAAGGATTTGATGAATAGGGAAGAACATCTTCAGAAAAGATAAGTATATATCTTGAATAAAATCTAAACAATATGAGAGACTAATCTTTAAACTCTCAAAGCGTACTTCAGCTTCACCTACATAAACAAATGAAAACACAAGTTGTTTTGTAAAATGCAATATTTTCAGTTAAAGTCAGCAAAATATAGTTTATCTCAGAGAGGTGCCAGATCTGCATAAAGTTGAATTTTATTTTTTTGTTTTTTGCCCCTTCAATTCTTCCAGTTTTCTTTCCTTCTTAATTAATAGTGAAGTGTATGCATTGATATATTTGACTAATGAGTTCACATGTTTTCCCCTTAGTAATGGCAGTGGCACATGGCTGCTTCATTGGTTTTTTTTGCACATTTGACCACACATGGACCACTTGCATCTGCTTCAAGGTAAGTGTGGCAAACATTTTTGTCCGAATCACTGGCACACAATCCCCACCAATGAAGTTCAATTAAAGAAAGAAGAGTCCTTAACAGCAAATAGGGAAGGGGGGCATATGCTGCATATACATGATCTTCTAAAAATAGGATCTTTCGCTGGGGCAAAGGCTTCAACTATAAAAATGTCCAAGAATTTCTGTTCCTGCTTATGCATTTTCAACATTCACCTTTCATCCATTGCAAACAATTGTGCTCCATGCATTCTGCATCCCTTTGGGAAACGGATATATAGCAATAAATGAAGCACTCAATGAAGAAGAAGTTGTTGTGGCTCATAGGAATGGAGGTAGACGAAACAGTGCATTCTTATCATGTTGGAGCAGCTTCTTAACACCAGATCAAGAAATAAAACTAACTGGTGTGAAAAAATGAATCAAATTTTTCATCCAGGTTGAAATAATGTATATCTCAACTTAAAAGAAGAAAAAATTTACTTCTTGAAAATAGTAAAAGGTCTTAGAGTTAAACATTCTCCTGCAAAGTTGTCATAAAGTTAGGATTGGAAATTAAGACTCGTATCGATTAGAATGAAAAAGATAAGTATAATTTTTATCTATTAACTGTCGGTAAAAATTAAAATTAGTATTTTTGAATTTTTGGAACAATTCAGGTTTCGATGTGAATTTAATCCTGTGTTTTTAACTAAATCTACGCATTTCTAAAGTTGGAGGACTGAATGCAAAAATTTTAAAGAAAGATTAATTTTAATTTTCACTAAAAATTAAAGAACTAAGAAACAATGTTAATCTATTATGTGAATTAGATTCATATTTTTGACCCATGTGGTAGAAAGTAATCTAAAATTTGGGTTAAGAGTGTTTAGTTTTGAGGTTGTGTTGGGATGCAATAAAGCGAAACCAACTTGTTGAAGTTATGTTTGAAGTTGAATGAAGATTGAATTGTGAGTGTGACATGAGGGGTGTCCCAAGAAATGGCAATAATGAGGGGTTTGGGTTATCTGTATGAGTATTAATGTGAAGTGGTACTAACAAACTTAAACCATTATTTAATAATCTCTGCTGTGATCTGTTATGTCTTCAATGAGGTTTTGAATGGCGCAATTCTGCACTCCAAGGTAACACTCACCCTCTTCATTACATCACAGCAAAAACAACTTACACTTGTCCCTACCAACTTTAATTAGTTGCCAAAATTTGTTTGCATTGTTCTTGCAAAAGTCTAAACCAAAAGAATATTATAATAATATGGCTACATGAATTATATTGCTGAGGAAAATACACTGCAATTTGTTAGCAGAATGTGTTACAGGGAGTTATTTAATTCATAATATTACATAACCAATTTTTCATCAATTAGTAGAACAGTTCATAAGTTACTTGTTGCAACTATTTTATATCATTCAAACAAATTGTAGGCTCAAAAATCCATTGGTAATAAGAGAAATAAATATTTTCAAAGCTAGTTGACTCAGCATCATGATTTAAATTTAGCATCCCCAAATATTTTCTTTACATACAACCAAAACAAAGTCTTGCATTTTTGTGCGGATAACATGAATTGACATCATTGTATCAATACTTTTTATGTTCAATGTTGAGGTATTTTTTATATGCTAATAAATTAGCCATGGATGAATGGATTGATCAAAGTGTGTGTGTAAAATTTTGAAGAGAAAAATGATAACATTTTAATATTTAAATTTTAACTTATTAATCAGACAATTGAAAAAGTTTAAAATAAAAAAAAATAGTTGTAAAAAAGAAAAGAAAAAGTTAATAAGATTTCATTAACAACTTTATGTGAAATAAAAGAAAATAAGAGTCGTATATATAAACACATTTTATTTAAATATAGATGTCATGTCTTACAACATGATTTTATTCATGTCATTTTTTAAAAATTTATTAAGTCAGTAAATTTGAAAAAAAAAATGCACCTCTTAATGAAACTACCTATCCTTGAATGTTCTTCAAAGAAAGATTCTTCTCAAATTCATATATAAACATAATCCATGTCATTGTTGCACAAAAATATTTAGGAAAAATCATGTCTGTGTTTTTCTTGTTAAATTTATATAAACAGTATCAAATCTCTAATCTTCACAATAATAACCTCAAAAGAGAATCCACAGAATTAAAAATATCTCATATCTTAATTGACTCAAAAGTTTCTTGTTCATCAAAGTTTGTCTCATAGAATGTAACATTCTTAATAATATACAATGATTAAGGTAGTTATGATAAAGTTACATATCCTACTCCTAAATTGTTAAATAATTATTCATTCTCAAATAAAAAATAATAATTTGACATAAAAACGTGTGTTAGTCATAATTTTACCGAACTTATAACAAATTTGGATTCTTTGTTGATTTTTTTTATGTTATTTTTTTAATGGATCTTCATAATATACTGATTACCATTAATTTTAATATTTTAAAATATATTAAAAAAAATATTTAAAATATCAGTGTATTTTTAATACTCAAAACAGATAACAATACAAAAAAAATCAGTAAAAAATTTAGACTCATCTTATAACTTATTTCTATAACTTATTTCTATGTTCTCTTAATAGTTTGTGTCAACTTCGTTATGGTTGCAACATGTTGTTGTTTTGTGACATTAATTACTTTTAATGTTGGGGTGTTTGTTGCACCAACCCTAATATTACTGCAACAAAAGCCTCAAGAGTTGGATTAGATGGAAAACATAAGACACTTGGCAGCAGGAGAAGATAATAAATATGAATCTTAACCTTACTGATAGGTACAGCCTAAAATTTTCTCTAAAATTAATTCTTTTAAAAAGGAAATTACTTTTTTCTATTTTATATTTTTCTTTTCACCTTTGTAGAAGTATTCAAAATTATTTAAAATGTTAATACTTAGATTGCAGAATTTAGAAATCAAAAATGTATTTTTAGATCTTCAAATACGTTTTCAATTGCATAATATATGTAAATACATAATTTATAGGAACATATATTCTAAATTATATAATTCTGAATATATTTCAAGATTTTTAGGTTATATAATATGAAAATAGCATTTATGAATTATATAATCTGAAATACATTTTTAAAACTTGCAAATGTACGAAATACATTTTTAAAATTTGAATTATACGATTCGAGACAGATTTTAGATTTATGGATTGTACATTCATAAAATCCATAAAATCCTCTACCCATAGATTATTTGGATATACACCAATAGGGGTGCAGAAATAAAGTATGGGGTGGTAAAAGATATATCCTCTTTTAAATTGCTTTATTTTTATTTTGGGCCAATTCAACATCCATTTATATGTTGGATGTACTCTAGATTTCTCTCAATTCTCTGAATTTTCTTCTCTTTAAAGTTGTTTTAACTTCATCTACATCTTTCATTTTCTTTTTCAGTTTCCAGAAATCTTACCAAAAGAACCAGGCTTTATAAGGTAATATTTATAGTTGGTAGAATGTTACTCCTGTTAAAAAAACTATGAAAAATCAGTTATGCAAGCAGAGATTAACCAGAGTGGTCTCAATAGCCATAAAAATTCAAAGTCCAAACAAGAAAAAATGTTTCAATACAATTTGGATTTTTTTCCATAAACTCTTTCTAAGAAAAACATAAAAAAATTACATTAAATTTTTCATAAACTACATTAATTAACAAGCTAGTAGATATGGTATGAAGACTACCAGTAATTTTCACATTTGAGATGCCTCCATTGATTCAAATTCGAATCAATGCATCCAGTTTTTCTAAATTTATAGGTAATGTTCATCATTGTCATAGATTTTAACCAAGAAACTGCTACTGCCTAATCTCCAACCCTCATTCCAATGCTTGCAAATCTGTCTGGCCTTCACATATTCCACTTAAGTCTTCAATTTCCTAATTTCTTTCCCTTAATTTAACCAAGAAAGTCTTGATTTTGAACTGTTAAATCAAATGCCACAGATTTCAATCTTCATTTTCTTTGTACAACAGATACTCTTGCATTGCCTTAGGTTATGAGATGACTACACCACTCTACCTGTGTCATAAATAGCTCATACAATGGTATTGCATGTCATGTGTGGTTCAATTTTCTAAACCAAATCAACTCTGTTCTCAGCTCAACCATACATGATCATGACCAAGGTAAAACACAAATTGATGGAAGCATTCAAAACCTTTCAGCACTAAAGAATGTCAAAAAGTATGAAATGGCAACAGAATCAATGTACAACTTTTTGTTGTAATTATTGAATTATATCATGGTTATGTCTTTTGTAGTCTTTGATAAACAGCAGACTGTGCTTATTGTTGGAAGTCTCACATCGACCAGAAATAAGGCAATTTCATAGTATATAATTACAAGTTGGTTTTGTGGGATTGAATTAGACTTAAAGTCTACTTTTCTTAACATGGTATCAGAGCCATTTTTTAAAATCTATGTCAATAGTAAAAGATACACAGCAACAGTATGTGGGTGGAGCTCATATCTATATGCTAAATAGATGCACAGTTCATGGAACTTCAGCTCAAGCATATATAAATTAAGGAAGATAAGACTATAAGTTAAGTTGTAAACAAGCCAATGATTTTCACATTGCTTCCTTTAGATTTTAGAATCTAAAAGCCAACTAAATAATTCAACATAAAAACAAATCTTATGTATTGTTAAAATGGTTAGAATTATTCTTGCAAAAGTTGCCAATATCTTCTAGGCTATTTCTTCAGGTTGCAAATCCTTCATCTTAACTGTCAAGCACGTATCAATGTTCTAAACAAACCAATGATTCTCATACCACTTCCTTTATATGTTATAATCTACAGAACAACTAAATAATACAGTTAAAAAACACAGTATACAAAATATAAAAATCCTTAGAGGTATTCACAAAATAAGGCTATAGACCACTTATTTCAGTTTCACATAAACATCAAAATAAAAAGGGTTAAATATGTTTTTAGTACTTAAAGTTTGTCACAAAATTGGAATTTGTCCATCTTCCAAACTTTGATACAATTTGATCCTTAAACTTTAAAAATGAATAGATATGATTATTTTAACCCAACGACGTTATATTTTTTTGACGTGTCAAACCGTGTTTCAAATACTAGCCTGGAATGCTGCTTAATACGTAAAAAAATCTAATGTGGTTGGGTTAAAAGTACTATATCCATTAATTTTTAAAGTTTGGAGACAAAAATGTATTAAATTTGGGACATGAACGAATTACAATTTTGTGTCCAAATTTAGAGATAAAAACATACTTAACCCAAATAAAAAAGACTAGCCACCTCAACAATAAAGCTGCACAACAGGCATACATTTAAATGGGAATAAAGAGGCCTCCTATAGAATGCAGACTTGATTATTAAAAGATGAAGTGTAAAGTCTTTATGAATCTTCAAACATACTAATGCTATTACCTCTAAATTTGTTTGCCACCGCTGCAATCCAGGCTTTGTCTTTATTGCTAAATGCATACCTTGTAGTTGAGGCCAGCAGAATGAATCCATCAGGTTTTTGCAAGCCAGCATCATTCTCATCAGAACCATGGAAGACTGGTTGGATCAGAAGACAGCGAGTCCCCATAGGTACCAGATCCTGAAATTCAGAATCTGAAGCATTCATCAAATTTTCAGATTTATGAACAAAAATGCAAAACCATACAATCTTCATTCGACCAGAGGCAGCATTATTGTTTGTTTCAAAATAAGATCAGGTGTCTTTTTCTAGTGAGTGAGAAGGTTGGATAGGCTTTTTTTCTCATAATTTTCCAGAATTTGGTCAAATACGAGTCCAGATTCTCTATTTGGTTTTTTGGTAGTGTCCTCTGCTAAGTATTAAATTACACTATATTAGTACTTTAAAATTCTTTATAATATATTTTAAAATTTTTAAATCAGTGTTCATCGGTGTATTCTAAAGACAGCAGAGGAACATCACAGTCAAACCCAACAGAGAATCCAAATTCGTCAAATACCTCTCATGATAAGGAGACACTTCATAAAACATGCTTGTTCCAAACCCATCTCTGTTGGGATTTAGTCTTTGGTAAATAAATTTCTTTTCAACCATACATTTTAGTTTGAAATTTTAATGTGGCCTCTATTCTAGTTTTGGACAACTAAAGATAATCAATTGAATGTGCAGATGCTTTTCTATCTCCCAGAAGATTTAGCCTAAAAAACAAGCTACTTCAATATGCTTACTTAACCAAAACTATATATGAATTTCAATACCTGCATCTTGAGGAAAATATAGGGTGTCTTTCAAATCATACAGGCCAGCTTTTCCAATCTTTTTCTTAAACCAATCCGGAAGAATTTCTTTTGATGTATCGTCTGGTATGTTCCAGTATCCCCTTGCACATATTTCTCCTTGAATTAAAATTAGCTGAACAGATTGAGATAGTGAAAAAATAAGGTAGAAGAAGAAGAATTGTAACACTGAATTGAACTGATGAATGAACATAGAAGTTGCTATCTATATTTTACATGACAACTTCTAAGCTTTAACTACAATATAAACATCTAACTGTGCGGATTAGATAACTTCTAACTAACCAAGCCAGTCCTAGTAACCTGGATCAGCTTAGTAGGCTGAGTAATGATGCACAATACATATACTCTAGCAGAAATGGTGATCAATTTACACATTGGTTACTTGACAGTTTTACCTTTTGGACAAGTAATTTAAAATTTTCACCTCAAACATATATAATACAATCAACTCAACAGATGTAACTGTATGATCACGACTATCAACATCATTGTCCCTTTCGGCCTTTTCTTTTTCTTCATTTTGGTGCTAACCTATCATATATTTTTGTGGCATTCCAAGGTTAGGGAATTCCCTAAGACTCAATGAAAGCTTAAAATGTTACTTATAGGTAACCTACAAATGAAGAACCCCAGCAGCAATCAACCTACCACTTTTTTTTATCGGCAAAGTATGAGTACTTATATATA
>Ga0214544_1005922_pt1 | contig 23134 bp, 10 predicted proteins | sample CNSS3metaG_FD_160074 | JGI IMG/M metagenome (GOLD analysis project Ga0214544, IMG submission 160074) | Root nodule microbial communities from cowpea collected in UCLA plant growth center, Los Angeles, California, USA - CNSS3 | ecosystem: Host-associated > Plants > Roots > Nodule | place: USA...
ACGCACAACCAATGCCCACATATACAATACATATTACATCCCATACCCCAAAAAAGTTAAAACGGGACCACAACCCACTAACCACAAACAAACGGGACCACCACAAAGCAACGGGACCACAAGTCACACACCATTACAAACACACACAGACAGAATAACACAAAAAATAATACCAACGCCGACAAAGACAATACTATATAAGTAAAACAGGACATTCAATCCATAAAAAAACCAGAAAACTTACCTTCGATTTCGTCCCACTACGAACACAGCGACGAACCTTTGTCGCACCGAAGGAGACCGCGAACCCTAATACATTGATTCAATGATTTTCGCTTCCTCCTCGAACCCTAATTTGTTCAATACTAATCCCCAAATTCTTCCTCGAATATATATATAACTTTCCTCTTTGCACCAGATTTTCGCCTCTTCCACGAACCCTAATTTCGCTTCTTCAATTTACCACTGACTTTAATTTCTCTTTCTGAACTGTCCACATAAGCTGATTTCCCTACGTGACACATCATGTAAAATTGCCACAGTATCACATCAGATCACTCTGCCGTTAATTTTTTTAACGTTGTTAACACACAGGACTGAATTGAACCTCCTACACAAACTAAGGGACTAAATTGAACCCCGAAAAAAAAAGAGGACCAAAATGAACCTCGGATATAAAGTAGAGGATGAAAAGTCTAATTAAGCCTGTTTTTTAATATGTTATGAGAGGTAATCTCTATAACCTAAATATATTTTAAACATGACTTTATATTAATAAAAATAAAGTATGTATTTGGAAATAATGGTTTTTAATTTCTTTTAAAACCATGCTTCAAATACACTATTTTAATATTTGTTTTTTGTAGAATATAACAATTTCTATTTTTTTATAGCAGTTTTAATGATAAAATTTTATTTATTTTTCATAATGACATATTTAAAATTTAAAATGATTGATTATGTTGAAACAAATTTTATACCGGTTGATCAATTAGTGTTATTATTATTTGTTTTCTATCTTTGCATTTTATACTAAATTTTTTATTTTTTATTTACTAAGCTTGTGGAGAATTTTGAAAATCCTGCTTTGTTACTTTGTTTGAAAAAAAAAGGAGAGATTTGTTTTTAGACAGTGGTGAAGTAAGCATGAAAACCCAATGGTTTCTGGGCCATGCTGCGTCACCATTCATCAACCTTGGTGCGGATTTTGACATGTTCATTTCGCAGTGTGCGTTATGTCTATGATGGCACCAACCATTCCCAATGCGAATGCGACGAGCCTCTGCTCCTCCACTACCTATCCAATGGCTGCCACCACGAAGCGCGAAACCTCCTTCAAAATTCCTCCGGCGGTGACCTTCACGCGCGCGTGGTTCGCTGGACCAAGCTACTCTCCAACTTCTCCCGCCACGGTTACGTGGCCGAAGCTCGCACACTGTTCGACATTATGCCTCACAGAAACCTCGTCACTAGCAATGCCATGTTGACTGCGTACATCCGCTCCGGCATGCTCGAGGAGGCTTCCCGGTTCTTCGAGACCATGCTGGAGAAGAACGTTGTTTCTTGGACTGCCATGCTGTGTGGGTTTTCAGACGCGGGGAGGATCGACGATGCGAGGAAGGTGTTCGATGTAATGCCTGAGAGGAATGTTGTTTCGTGGAACGCGATGGTGGTGGCGTTGCTTAGGAGTGGGGATTTGGAGGATGCGAGGATGGTTTTTGAGGAGACTCCTTGCAAGAATGTGGTTTCGTGGAATGCTATGATTGCGGGGTATGTTGAGAGTGGTAGAATGGACGAGGCTAGAGAATTGTTTGAGAAGATGGAGTTTAGGAATGTGATTACTTGGACTAGCATGATATCTGGTTATTGCCGTGAGGGGGATGTTGAAGGTGCTTGGTGTTTGTTCCGGGCTATGCCGGAGAAAAATATTGTTTCTTGGACTGCTATGATTGGTGGGTTTGCTTGGAATGGCTTGTATGAAAAGGCATTGCTGCTTTTTATTGAGATGGTGAGAGTTTCTGATGCCCAACCCAACGGAGAGACCTTTGTTTCTCTTGTTTATGCATGTGGTGGTTTGGGTTTCTGTTGCCTTGGCAAGCAGGTGCATGCTCAGTTGATTGTTAACAGCTGGCGGATTGATGATTATGATGGTAGGTTGCATAGAGGTCTTGTTAGGATGTACTCTGGGCTTGGTATGATGGATTCTGCTCGCAATGTGTTTGAAGGTAATCTGAAAGACTCTGATGATCAGTGTTTCAATTCCATGATAAATGGTTATGTTCGGGCCGGTCAGTTGGCAAGAGCTCAAGAGTTGTTTGACATGGTACCCACTCGGAACAAGGTTGCGTCCACTTGCATGATTGCTGGCTATCTTAGCGTTGGGCGAGTACTGGAGGCTTGGAATTTGTTTAATGACATGCCTGATAGGGATTCCATTGCGTGGACTGAGATGATTTACGGGTATGTGCAGAATGAGCTTATTGCTGAAGCCTTCTGCTTATTTTCTGAGATGATGGATCATGGTGTTTCTCCTATGAGTTCTACATATGCTGTTCTATTCGGAGCTATGGGTTCAGTTGCATATCTAGATCAGGGGCGGCAATTACATGGTATGCAGTTCAAGACTGTGAATGAAGATGATTTGATTCTTGAGAACTCTCTAATTGCAATGTATGCAAAATGTGGGGAGATAGATGATGCATATAGGGTATTCTCTAACATGACTTGCCGGGACAAAATTTCTTGGAACACCATGATCATGGGTCTTTCAGATCATGGCAGGGCCAGTGAAGCTATAAAAGTGTATGAAACTATGCTTGAACTTGGAATTTACCCAGATGGCCTTACATTCCTGGGTGTCCTGACAGCATGTGCTCATGCGGGTCTTGTTGACAAGGGGCGGGAGTTTTTTATTGCCATGGTCAATGCTTTTGCTATTCAACCTAGTTTAGAGCATTGCATCAGTATTATCAATCTTCTGGGTCGAGCAGGAAAGGTGAAGGATGCAGAGGAGTTTGTTTTGAAGCTTCCTGTTGAACCAAATCATGCCGTTTGGGGGGCTCTGATTGGAGTGTGTGGGTTGAATAAAACTGATACAGATGTTGCTACGCATGCAGCCAAACGATTGTTTGAATTGGATCCTTTAAATGCGCCTGGCCATGTGGCCCTTTGTAACATATATGCCGCAAATGATAGGCACACCGAGGAGATGAGATTAAGAAAAGAAATGAGGTTGAAGGGTGTGAGGAAGGCACCCGGATGTAGTTGGATACTGGTGAAGGGGACAGTTCATATTTTCTTCTCGGACGATAAATTGCATGCGTGTCTTTAAGAGATGTTATTTGCTATTATCTGGATAGTGCCCCTGGCTTCCACTATCATAGAATTTTGAGAATGTAAAATATTTGTAGCCTTATCCTCGTCGAGGATGATAGGATTCAGCGATAGGATAGTTTAACGTAAAAAGTTAGGCATTCAAGACTTATTATTTAATTATGCTATGATAGGTAAAACGCCACCACAGCCTATTTCAGAGTCCCCACTTTCCAATATTTTCCTTGGATCCTTGTTAGAGACTATTGTAGCATAGAACTCTAGCAATAATCTCAGTTCTTTCTCTAATTTCCTATATATAGGAAACAACCTAGAAACTGTCTAATCCAAGAAACTGTCTAATTTTGTAGCTCAAATGTGCCCGATTATCACCTTAGAAATGAAACAAACAATGGGGGAATATATTAAATCTATTCTAAAACAGTGCAAAGATCAATGAAATGGATTTAAAACATTAAAAACAGAAAGGGTTCAATGCAGCATAATTTTTTACAGGAACCTGTATTTGTACCATTCCATACCAGTCTGCAAATTTTCAAATGACATTAGTGCAGTGCAGGGAACACAATCAGGACAGAAAATAAAAGTGTAAAAGCTGTGCCTATAATATACTAAGCATTTCAAGACAGGTATTATGTAAAAGGAAAATGATTTTTTGACTACTAAATTTTGACAACTTACTCTTATAGTCTTAGGTGACATCTTCTAAGTGGTTTTCCATTTTTTCATTTTCTTATTCTCAATATTTCAAAACCACTTAGAAGATGACACTTTATGTTGTAAGAGAAAGTTGTCAAAATTTAGTAGTCAAAATATCATTGTCCTATGTAAAAACGTTATATAGAAATTATGTACTGGACTCAACATTATAATATGATCTAAACCGTAGTGTTAGATTGTCCTCAGCTCCATGATAAAATTTTATACAGGAATGCGGAAAAATTTAACCAATTATTAATTACAACATATAACTTAATATATCCACATCCAAATTATCCATCTTTAAGCAACTCCCAGTCAGAATTACTCAAGGACTGAGACTACCCTTGACTGTAACAACTTATGGTTTATCTAGTACTTCAATAACTTTAATAACAAAAAGATTATTCATTAAAAAAATACATTATCAACTTCTTGTATTCATCTAAAGACCTACCGAGATTCGTTATTCTGGACAACCAAAGTGGACAGCAGAATTAATCCCAATAAAACACCTTTTATTGTCTAATAACATGGCTGTCTAGCCAACCATAACCACATTCTTCCTAGATTAAATAATAACTGATACATGTAGAAACAACATTTTATTGCCACATACAAAACATAACCTTCCCGCACATAAATTATAATTGCCTTTTATTTTTTCTGACATGAAGGCTCATCAGAATTTGGCCCATCAAGCTCCTTGCTGAATGTTTTTATCCAGAATTTCCAATTTCTCGGCACCAGGCTTGTCAAGTTCTTCTAAAGCTGCCCACAACTTTGGATCCTCATAATCCTTAATCAGAAAATCAGGTTTTGCTTTCATCAGTAAATCCTCTGGGTTTCGTATAGCTATGCCAATAACAGGCATCCCAGCAGCCACTCCAGCAGTAATTCCTGAAAACGAATCCTATTACAGAAAAATAGAAAGCATGTCAAAAGCAAGTCTAGAACAAGTTCTTCTTTAGTAAGACACACAAAAATGCAGACCTCAAATACAAATGTGTGATCCTTCGATGCCTTCAGAACTTCAAGAGCTTTCAAGTAGGGGTCGGGATGAGGTTTACCACGTTCACATTCATCACCAATAATAAGAACATCAAAGAAGTCCGAGAGACCAAGTTTTGAGATCATGAGTTCTGCATTTACTCTTGGAGAATTGGTAACTGCAGCTCTCTTCAGACCACGCTTTTCAACCCATGCCGTCACTTTTTCAAGGCCTTTCACAGGCTTCAGTTGCTCTCTCGCCAATCTGGATAGTCCATAAGAGAATTATCTTCTGAAGCTTCAAATGAATCACATGGAGAAAGAGTATACACATTTTTTTTATAGGCAATGTTAATTGTTAGTATTTGTTAGTAGGAAAAGTTGAATCCAAAAACTCTCCCACCTTCATTTTCAAACTCACAAAACCAATTTTATATCTTCAAATAATTAGCGAAGGAGTTAAACCTACGACCTCTCTCACCCTTTCTTCTAACTTTACCACTAATTAACTTTGTAGCTCCTGAAGGGTGTACACATAGCTAGATAGATATAGAGAGAGAGCAGGGTTTACCTCTGGAACATGGCTTCCTTATCTTCTACAAACTTCAAACCTTGTTCCGGATCATCAGGAAAGGGAACTGAGGCAGCATCGATGTTGTTCTTGCCAGAAAATTTTTCAACAAAAAATTCCTCCGTTATAGGAACACCTCCATTAAAACCAATCTGACAGCCACCAAGGTTCGTGTTAGTTCACTAATAGCAATTGATCTTGTGCTTGGTGATGGTGGTTTGCAAATACCACAAAAGGAATATTGCAACAAAATAACTAAAAGTTATTTTCTAAATGTTTTCCATTGAGACTTTTATACTAAGAAAAGAAGCAGTACCTTCAGGAGCATTTCACGCAAAGCTTCGTAGTGGAGTGGATCAGAATCACAGAGTGTTCCATCTACATCGAAGAGCACAGCTTCAAGTGGAGCAAGTCCAGTGAGAGAACTCATGCTGCTGCTACAACATGAAGGTAATAATGACAGACAAGTTCAGCAAATGATCAGAAATTGGCTGTGTGCTAAATTTTCTTTTCTATCACAAAGCAAACCACAAACTAACTATTCCAAAGCTTGGACTTTTGCATACAGCCACCTGAATGGCTTATATATATTTGACATGCCCCCTCATGCTTGATCCCTTTTGACTTAGAACATAGAAAATATATTGCAGACCCCCCTTTTTTTGAAATTTAGCTTCTATTTGGAAGAATAATGATAACAAGTATCCAACATTAAACCAAATGGTTATAATAGCTCCGATATTTCAAAGCTTAAATTAATGAGTGAAAGCACATAATGGATTTTATATTTTACAGTGCAGAGCACATCTCATTTACATGTATGCAGGTTCCTCTGCAGAGCTGGCCGGTTAAACCAGATGACAGCAATGTGAAAATGAGGACAAAGAATTTGACATATCATAAATCTTTAGAGTGCAAAATCCAACTTCATCTTCCCTTCTCCTACATGATTTTAATCTCAACAGAAAATATAATAAAATATAATAAAAATCCACAATTTTGCTTGAAAACAAAAAGGGTGTGGATAGTGGAGTCCACAGAATAAGAAAGGGTCATATAACCTCAGTTCTCAAGGTGTTGGAAAAAGTAGATAAAGGTTCAATGTCTAATGAACACCACATCAATGAAGGTTTGTTAAAGTGTTACCAATGGAAGAGATTAATAGATTAAATGCGGAATAAATTGATGGGACAAGATTGAATTAGAGAAGCTATTGTATTATCACACAAAAATTCACCCAGTACAAAAAATGAACCAAGACTTGCTTTTGTGCCCACATTTATTCAATAGTTACTAAACTATTACAGGTACTAAACCATGAAACAATTTATTATAATTTAAAAAGACACTAAGTAATAACAAAAACGCGTCAAACAGAAACAAACTTCTCAAACTGAAACAAGGTTTGTGAATAATGGGTGGTACTACAACATGCATGAAAACGAACACACATGAAGAAAACAACGGTGTCCTTGGAATTCGAAATGAATCCTAGCTGTTAGAACAACACGAACTACGTTGCAAGTGATGGAAGGAAGCACCTTGGGAGGCAATGCAAAGAAGAAGGCTTGGTGAAGGTTTGTGTGAGACTTGTTTTGGTGCAGGCAAGGTGAAGTTTTGTAGATGGAAAAAATTTTACCAGCGAAGGTGAAACGTAATTAGGGAAGCATGGGATTATCAAGTACAAACAGGTCATGGATAACGAAATCCAAAGGTGTGTGGTATGCAGAAAAAGAAAAGATTGTTACTTCGCGATAAGAAGCATGGTACATGTCGACTCTGCCAAAGACCGTCAGAGGTAAACACTGTAGTATGTTGTTTCACGTCTTTCAAAAGGTAGAGATAGATCACTTAATTTATTTTTTTCTTACAATATGTCATGAAACTGTGTCGGTGAAATTATTCTCTCGAATCAATTAAATAACAGAACTTATCTTCAGCTTATCTCTCATCAATAAATATAATCTTTCAAATAAGAATGAGCAATCAAGTCCAGTTCTAAAGTAAATAAAATAAAAAGTATTTCTTAATATTATAAACTATCAATCAATTTATTTCGATAGTAAATAATAAGATAACAAATTGATGTCTAATTGTAAATGTTGATTGTACTGTTTTTTTATCTCAACTTATATGTTTATATCTATCATTTTGTTTATTATGATAACGTAGGTTAAGAATCAGATCTATCAATTTATTATGATTCAAGAAAGATTGTGTCAAGGTAAAGAATATCTCTAAATTAGCTTTTGAAAATAATTTGTATATTTTAATTTCTTTTAACTCCTTCCATCCGAAATTAAAAATAAAGGGTGAGATGGAAATTCTTATAAAAATTGAAGAAATTTTTAAATCAGAATCGCGAAATGAACTAGTGTTTTATATCCAAATTCACAATAGATTTATAATGTAATTACACTGTTTTTTTTTAGATGAAGACAGATGCAAGATAATATTCAATAATGACAAAATTCAATTAAAAAATATAAACTTTTTGAATTTTTAAAAGAATAAATTTTTTAATAAAAATATCTAAATTTACAATAAACTAATATTTATTCTTCATCTTACTGTAATTATGAATTATTTGAAGGATTTGATTATGTTGAGCAAAAACTACGGTACACTTTAGCACTACAATGTCCTTGGCTTGACCCACGGGTTCATAGCTAGCTAGCAATGAAATTATTGCTAAGAAAGAGAAATAAATTCTGCCAGTTTCACTAGTAATTCAAACTGAAGGAGCACTGCTAGCCTTGTCAAGTTCTTCCAAAGCAGCCCACAATTTTGGATCATCATAATCCTTAATCAGAAATGCAGGTTTTGCTTCCATCAAAAGATTTTCTGGGTTTCTAGTAGCCAATCCAACAACAGGCATCCCAGCTGCAACTCCAGCTTTGATCCCAGAAAAAGAATCCTACCAGAAAAAATAAGATAAAACAATGAGTCAAGAGCATATCCAGACAATTTATTCTTCAACAAGGCATTAGAAAAGTGCAGACCTCAAATACAAATGAGTGATCCCTTGATGCCTTCAGAGCTTCAAGACCTTTAAGGTAGGGGTCTGGATGAGGCTTGGCATGTTCACATTCACTACCGATAATAACAGCATCAAAGAAATCTGAGAGGCCAAGTAAGGATATCATGAGCTCTGCATTTGCTCTTGGAGCATTGGTAACTGCAGCTCTCTTCAACCCACGAGCTTCGATCCATTTCCTCACTTTATCAAGGCCATTCAAAGGCTTCAGTTGATCAGCTGCCAATCTGGACAATCCATCAGAGAATCATGAATTATCTTCTAAAGCTTCAAATGGACCACATGGGGGAATGGTGGAGAGAGGAATGTAACAGAAAGTAAGCATTTCTTACCTCCGGAACATGGCTTCCTTATCATCCACAAACTTTAAACCTCGTGGCAGATCATCAGGAAAGAGAGACCGTGCTATATCATCATTGTGTTTGCCAGCAACAATCTCAATAAAGAATTCCTCGGTTATGGGAGCACCACCATTGAAACCAATCTGACAACCACAGAAGATTCTATTAGTTTTCTAATAGCTATAGATCATGGGCTTAGTTATGCTGATTTGTAAAGAATGAAAGGAATATTGAAAAAAAAAAAAAACTCTTTTTTCAATACTTTGAACTTAAAAAACTTTTCTACTAAGAAAAGACACACGACCTGTTGAAGCATTTCACTGAAGGCAAGGTAGTGGAGAGGATCGGAATCACAGAGAGTTCCATCTATATCAAAGAGCACTGCTTCAAGAGGAGCAAGTTTGGTGAGAGAACTCTGGCTGCTGGCACAACAAGATAGTAATAATCAGTGACAAGTACAGCCAAGAATATAATCATATACTAAAATTTCTACTGTAAAGTATGACAAATACCCAGTAACCAACTACACCAAAAGCATAAGCTATTGGGTGTGGCGTATAACTGGTTTATATATCTAACGTGTTCCTGCAAGAGTCCTTTTGAATTAAAATATAGATAATACACAGATGTCCTTCCATTCTGTAGAAACTTAACTTCTATTTAGAAGAATCAAGATAACAAAACTCGAGTTTTGGAACTAGGACACAATTATAGAGGCTTTAATGCCAAGATATTAAACGTTTTTTATGTCTTAACAATACAAAATATATCTCATTTATAAGTATCCAAGCCCCTCAACAGCTGGTCAGTTAAACAAGAAAACAATATTGTAATGACTAAGAAATCGACAAATCACACGCCATGCATTCAATGGTTTGGGTATTGGATTTGGATGTTAATTCACATAGCTGCAGCAGTAAAGGCAATGTTGAAACCGATGCAATAGACAATACAGCAACTGATAATTGGATATTTCTTTGACAACAAACTTAAGATACAATAGGATATGCATCAAACAACTTGGACTTTGTCAATTTAATAACCTGTGACCTTTTCACCTGAGATGGGTATCCACCATCCACACAGTCACATGAATAACTAACAAACAAGGCCACCAATTCAGCGCAGACAGAGGTACCTTAGCACCACCTAATATCAGAAGACTACTTGGGGCAGTTGGCACGTGTATGATAAATCCAAGATTCATGTTCTTCACTCAAAAGGCTCAAAATTAATCGGAGAAAAGACTCTTGTTGTAACTTTCAAGTTGAGAAAGGTAAATCTAACAGGAAATCTAATATGGAGGCAATTCAATCTCCTACTCTCCCCTTCCTTCTCCATTAATCTTGATCTCAACCAAAAAAAAAAAAAAAAAACAAATCCATCCACCCATCCATTCATAAAATACTCTTTATTTGTAAGAAACGATTGATCCATGTGAAACACCACTGAAGTTCGAATAACAAATACTTGTGACAGAATGATGAGTGACCCAAAAACCAAAGGCTAGGTTTCTGAAACGTGCCATTGGCATACAGAAACATAGAAAATGGAAAAATTTTATCAACCATTGCAGATATTGCAGATACGTGTAAAGAAAAGGTAGAAAACCTAGTGTCCCTGAGAATTGAAATTGCTCAGTATTATAAAAAAAATGGATACCTACCTTGAATTGCAATTCTCTGAAGAAGCAGTCATTGTTACTGAATGCAGAGAAAGAAGAGGAGTAGAGAGAGAACAGAAAGAGTTACGTGAACAATTTCAATGGCAATAGCATGTTAATGGAGTCCAATGGAATCTGCATAAAAGCATAAAAAAAATAGTAAATATGGGATATGCCATATGCTATACCTGACAGTGTACTTTTTAAAATAGCTGATAATACTTACTTAATCACTTTTCATAATTTTTTATACACTTAATCACTTTTCATAATTTTTTATACAATGACTTCCAAACCATAAACTTATTACTTTTTACAATAATTATCTTAAATAAAAGTATGTTGATAATAATATTTAGTAAACAATATAAAAATTTACACACTTAATGTCAATAAATTAAAAATCATAATAAATGCATTTTAAAATAATATTTACACATAAATGAGTTAAATACGTTATTTTTTCTCTCAAATTATTGTAATAAAATATAAATTTTATCAAATTTACATAAAATATTATTTTTAATGAAATAAATTTGAAGATAATTTTATAATAAGAAATATTTTATGCCTAATTTTTAGAAAATGAAGGAAGGAAGATAATTTTTTATAATAAGTGCTTTGAAGAAAAAAAATTTGATGAAAACCCCAATTTCTGGGAAAGCGAAGAAAAAATTTGCTTCGTCTTGTTGTTGGAGTCAAAAGTGAGTGGCTAAGCTTTTATTTAGGCATGGAACTAATTTTGTGAGGTCAATGATAGCCTGTCAGTTTCATGCGTCACATGCCCCTGTTATGTTTTATATTTTATTATGTAATAAATAAATATACTTTTAATGTGTTTTATGCTTAACTAAGAAATATAACTTTTAATGTAGCATGGTCTTTTATCCCGCTACCATAGGGTGTACATGAAATCTATGAGGGTAGGTGTAAAAAGAAATGAACAAATTTCTGCAAAATTCCATGTCCACTCTTATTAGTGGAGAAGTTCTCAAATGGCCCAAAACAAAACCACTGATGAAACTTGAATAATACAAATTAATGTTAATAATATATATATATATATATATATATATATTTGTTTTCTATAAAGATCTATAAATATATTTCGTATATTAACAAAAAAATTTCAATTAACCAAAGTTAATTTATTCATCTTGAATTTTAGAGAACTTACTTTAAATCATAGTATCCTCTCGATTTCTTTTTCATTTAAATATTTATCATATAATTACTTTAACATTATTTCCCTTTTAGTATAATTTATTTAATATTTAAAATGGTATTATTAAGTTAAAATGTTATACTACTAAATTAAGATGCATATCTTAACAAAAGACAAAAATTGATCATAATAGTCATGGAGGTGGGTCAACAATATTATGGCACTAATCTTTGTGTGCCCACAGTTTATAAATAATACTATTATTTTTTACTTCACATTTTCTGTTTCTCTTCGTCACATCACAACCTATTTACTTTCATACCTTCTCTGTTATAAGTGAGCCTGCAACTGCTTCTTCTGCATTGATGCTTCCTGTATTAGGAATTTAAGTCTCCCGTTAAAAATAAAAAATAGAACATTATATAAAGATAAAGAATCATAAATTCAATGTCTTAAAATTTTGAATTAACAGTAATATTAATATTTTATGTAAATGAATTCAGGTCTCGTTAATACTGTAACTGTCCAGTGAAACCCCTCTCTATTACATCTTATTCTTTTCTTCAATGCCTTGTTCCTAACACCCAAGGTAATACACCTTGAAACATATTATCAAAACTTAATATTGTTCATCGCCAACCCAAGTGAGAACTGAAGAAGATACCTACATTAATTGTATCAAAGTGCAGAAGAACCTAACTTTTTCTCCTATATTACTTCACATAGCACATTCAGAATGAACAATTGAGTCTTTGGTTATATCCAACTGTTAGGTGCTCAAAGGTCAACCACCTCTCATAGTCAAACGTCTCTTCCTTTTTGGCTAACACCTTTGAATATAGCATCAGAGTTGCTTAAAAGCATTTTCCTGTCAAATTTTAAAATAAGCCATCAGAATCATCATCTTTTGTTAGTGTCCATACCAAGATTTCACCTTAAGAAAGCATTTCTATTTGTCAACTAAAAATAAATAAACATAAAGCATGGCAGTTTTGAAAGGTCACAACACAAGGTGGTTTTTCAACATCATATACTCGAGTATATGTATCTTGTAGTCTAATTAAGTAGGTAGCTGAGAAACAATTGCGTTTCGCATTCAGATTTCAGAGTGTGAATTTTTTTCTTAGCATTCTGTATAGTCAAAGTTGGTAAATTGACCAAATTCTGTATAAATAGTAGAATTGTGGTTTGTTCCATGCATCACCTGAGTGTTCTTAATTAATCTCCATTTGTGAACTTGTTTCTTTCACTTTCACGCATGGCGCTTTATCTTTTCTGTACTTTTCTTGTTACCAACTTGATTTTCATGCAAACTCTGGCTGATACTTCGTGCACCGATTGTTTCACTCATTCTCGAGCAGCATATTATCCAAATTCTGAAGAACAAGGAACAGATGGTATGAAGTGAAACTGATGTGACAATGCTGAAAAATCAAACTAAAAGTGTTACCTAAAATGTTCTTGTGAAATTCATTGCAGCCGGTGCATGCGGGTTTGGTTCCTTTGGTGCCACGATCAATGGCGGGGATGTATCTGCTGCATCTTCTCTTTACCGAAATGGTGTTGGTTGTGGCGCCTGTTACCAGGTGAGTTACCATTAAAAAATGTGTGTCTAGTTTATGATTTCTATGCCTTAAACTTGTACGCATGATCTTGAAAAGTGAAACTGATATGTTGTGTAAATAATGAACAGGTGAGGTGTACGAACAGTGGCTATTGCTCAAACAATGGTGTGACTGCAGTCATAACTGACCAAGGTTCAAGTGATAACACAGATTTCATTCTCAGCAAACATGCATTTAGCAGAATGGCTCAAACCACTGATGCAGCTGCTTCTCTACTAGCCATTGGCGTGGTTGATATTGAATATAGACGGTAACATGACTAAAACTCTTTTTTCAATATTTTTCTACTTAACTGGGTATTCTATATATCTTTCTCTGTCTCTGCAGTGTTTCATGCAGCTACCCAGATAAAAATATAACGATCAAGATAGACGAGAGCAGCAACAACCCTTATTATTTGGCTTTTGTTATTTGGTATCAACAAGGAAGGAGAGACATAACTGCTGTGCAGCTCTGTGAGGTACTATCTATCTCCCAATGAACTCCATTTGTGATATGTGAAATGTGAATACTAATTTTTCTTTTCAGATAATTTTCGTTAGTAGGTAAAGTGTGAATACTAGAGATAATATTTCTCATCTGCGAAGGATATTCATACGTCTCTTAGAAATCTAAGTATGAGTCTAAGTTTCATATTGAGTAAAAATGAGAAAGTTGAGGTTTGTGATTAAGAATAGTGTCCGTTTCTTACCTGTGAGTTGGACGTATATTTGACTAGTGTTGTATCTCTCCGTAATCCTCTCTCTAAATACACTATGTAGGATCATAATTGTTTGTGATAGGTAAATAACGATCATATCTCATGCAGACTCAAAACTTTGAGTGTAAATTACTTGACCGAAGCCATGGAGCTGTGTGGACTAGTACCTCTCCACCAAGTGGACCTTTGTCTTTGAGAATGTTGTTTAGTGATGAAGAAGAGGGAGAAGAAACTTGGGTTGTTCCAGCAAATAACATACCCGGAGATTGGAAAGCTGGAGAAACATACGATTCAGGGGTACAAGTGAACCAATAGAGAATCTGACAAAACTAATTCATATTATGTAATCAGAAAAATATCATATCATGTTTAGATGATTTATTGTCCCCTCCTTTATGAATTTTGACGTTGTTTTTTCTCTTAATAAGTAGTGATGGCATACTTTGTGTATCATATACTATACAAATCACCCCTTTCCATTGTATTGAAACAATTAAATAAAGGTTTTGATCTGAATACCTTAAGTCGTCAAGAGTTTCAAATATCGGAAGCTCAAGTAAATAACAAGAGCAATGCTTTAATAAATAATGATTGTGGAGTGAATATATGTAATATGCTATAATTGATTAGATATTAGGTTATTTAATTCACGATGAAAAACAAAAGTGGATTTTCTAATGTTTGTAATTCAAATAAAAATAATAATTATGAATTGCTAACCAAACAACCAAACCTAGATTTCCGAACAAATATGTAAAATCATGATAGCAAAATGAAGGTTGCTATACGTAGTTTATGGAAGGAGAAACGACTATGAGAGAAGACCCAAATTATTCTAAGAAATAGACGTTATTTCTAATAATAATAAATTTATAAATCTTCTTTTACATCTTCGTAAATAACGACAGCAACAAATAAGATTCTAAACAACTGTGTATCCCTGTCACCACAGGCAACAGACAGAAGAAAACACAAAGGTTTTGTGAGGAAAAAGGTTAGTCTTTTCTTTAATTTTTTTAATTGATTGATTCTTTAAATTTAAAAATAAAAACATGTAAGTTTAGTCTTTTCTTTAGTATTATGGCAGTGAAAAATTTTCAATCATAAGTTTAAACGTTAAATATTAATTCAATTGTTTTTGTAAGTAAAAGTCTGATTCATATATTTGAAATTACAGCAATTAAAAACACATTTTTCCTTAAATTTATTGTTTTGGGTTTGGGTTATTGGTAATGACAGAGGCATTTTCTCTGTTACTCTACGATCTTAACTACTGGAGCAAGCTACAAATTAGTAAGTTACGCTCCAACAAGAGAATTAATGCCATGAAATTAACAAAATTAACAATTCATTTTTATTTCCGTCCCTAAGCTTATGTTAATTTTCAAAAAAATATATATATCAATCTGCCAATCTGTAAGTCCCACATCGAATAGTTACTTACGATTATCGTGCTTTATATAGGATATCTGGCCTTTGAAAACTGTGTTCGTTAAAAGGAGAGATGGTTGGCATCTCCCCTGACAGGGACGGGAACAGCCTTCGGGCTTTCCTATACACATCCGGTTAAGGCTACCCACCTTTCGGTGGATCTATAACCCAATTTTTTTTTTTCTTCATAGATTCGTTCCACTCTCATTAGTGTACAAGTGAAAGAAGTTTTTTTTTTTTTTTCCTTCCACTGACATTGACATTTTCTTTATGGCTTTACCTCTCTTGGCATTACTAATGGTTCAAATAATTGATAACTTCATCCTCAGCTCCTGATGTTGAGATTCATGGCAACCATGTTTCTATTTCAGTGGAAGATAGTGTTCCAATTGCAGGTACTGCAGCAGTGATGTTTTGAAAGAAGGCTCCAACAGAGATTTTATATGTCAATAAACAAAATTCAAAACCAAAGTGACTTCCGACAACATGCTGCAGCTGTTAGACAAGGTTAATTTTAGTTCTGTCTCTTCACAATGTTTCTGTTAATTGACACAGCTAACTCCAGATTCTAAACATGTCATGTTCTAAAGGTTTTAGGAGTGTTTTTATTCTCTCACTTTATCATATACTCAGACAAAACCAGAAGAGGAATTATGCTTCCTGGGAAGTGGAAAATGAGTATTTTTCTTTTGTCCAAAATAAAGATGTTTTGGTCCCATATCACTATGATCAGAAGCACAAAATAAAAGTTAATAAATGAAGGGAAGCACCATAAAAGACATACTTGTCTTCCTTTTTGTGTGTACATCTAAAATATTAATAAAATTAAGTTCATATATATTCATCAATTTAATAGTTGAGTTTTTATTATAATTAAATATGAAAAACAATGAATAACAAACTAAACCCCTCAAAGATTTGTTTTTAATCAAGTCGAAGATACACAAGTGACTATGGACTATAAAATTCTGTTCCAACTAATATACTTGCGTATTAAATTGGAGCAATTTAATATCAAATAATCAAATTTACATTTTCAGACATTTCTTTGGTAGTTTAACCAAAGAGCTGGAATCCCTGTGACAACTCCGGTGGAGCCATTACCGGCCACCGGCACCCCAGTCACCGCCGCAAACGGCATAGAATTGGAACTACAAGAAGAACGTTCCGGCACTTTCACCCTCACCGAAATATTTATAACCCCGTTTCTCCTAACGTTACCGTCCCACAACCTATAGCTCAAGAAATGCAGCTGATTTTCTGGCACATACCCTCCGATGAAATCAGAAACCGGTATTCGTGCAACACCAACACTGTTAGACCCCGTCAACGACGACGACGACGACGTTTTGGACCTCACCTCGACGGTTATGAACCTTGCATGCAACGGCACGTTCACCACAACCTTCTCATTCCACGAAGGGTAGCTTCCACCCTCGGAATCCACTTTCGTGACGGCACCTCCATCGCTGCTTGCGTCGGAGTGAACCGTCACAAATGTGTTTCCTCTTACGGGTTTTTTATTCATTTGGAGATTCTCTGCGGATAAAACTGTTAGTTCCACTGTTCTTGACATCGTGATTTATGACGATTAAAAAAGAATGTATGTACAAGATTTGTGTGTGATGCGCTGAAATTTTGGGCTGAAGAGAAGGAAGAAGAAGAGTTAAATATTATGAGGTTTGGGAAACGTGAGAGAAAGAAGAGAGAAAGAAAGAGGTTGCTTCTTTTTAATGGTGAAGCACTTTCCTGTGGCTTTGAATATGAGCCGTTATTACAACATACGTGGTTTTGAAAGTTGACGGAGTAAGGAACGTGTGTGTTACGAGGAAGTTTCAGTCCTGTTGGAAAGAATTTTCAATCCTTTTATACAATTATAATATTACACGTTCAACACTGCTTTATTCCCTGTATTTAACATATTTATATAAAGAATAAATAAAAGTGTATTAAAGAAAAATTATAACGACCAAGACTTTATTGAAATCTATTAATTGATATTTTAATGTAAACAACTGGGTGTATGATTATGTAATTTCCGTATTATGATTTTTATTGATTATGGTACTCTCAAATAAAAGAAAACATTTTTTTTATGTATTATAGTGAAGAAAATTTGTATAGTTCGTTGTACTCATATACTACTTGTTTTTAGTGATTTTTTTTTTAGTTGGAATATTTTTGCGAAAAGTCGAAAACACCCTTGAGAATGAAATGTTTGATTTGTCTCTTTGTTGAGTAAATTCCAAGAGTTTTATGATTTGATTAAAACAAGGGTTTTCTGCAGACCAAGTCAACTACTGACTTTGTTGACAACAATAAATTGAGGAAGAAACAAGTGGAGAGACACCGGGAAGGTTAGTAGTTTTTGGAATTTGGAGAATGCTGCCGCACGTGTTCTTCTTAGGAAAAAATAATGTTTTTTTATTATTATAATTTCTCTTTTAAACCGTATTTTGTTTTTTATATTTTTCAAATGGATGAGTTGTTCTTTAAATTTAAAAGTCAAGACATGTAAATTTAGTATTTTCTTTAAACATAAATGATAAATGATAAGCTTAAATATAAAAAGATTAAATTCAATTACTTTAAAAATAAATGTTTTATTCATATATTTTAAATTACATATTTTCCCTTAATTTATTGTTCTGGGTTTGGGCATTTAGTAACGCAGCTGGAACAAGAGAATTAATGTCATTAAATTTGGGTTTTTTTCCGGTTCCGATTTTCAAAATAATAATTTATCCTACGTAAAAGTAATTTTTGGACTCTCTATTTTGGAATTTTTTAGAACATGCTTTCTAGAATATAATTTTCAGAAGAGGATATCTAGAATAGGAGATCTGAAGTTAAAACAATTAGTTTTGTACTACTCTTCTATTATAGATTTTTCTTAGTTTTGATTTATAAATTTGAAAACGTTATTGTTTTAAATGTATCGGCAAATGATTTTTATCCTACTCTTTTGGAGCTTAATTGATTGATTTATGTTGTAGATTTTCACTTTTCACCTTAAAAATTTTAATGTTCTCTTTTTTATTACTGTGTTGTTTTCCTCGTCAAGAGATACCTCAAGTTCTCCTTCAAAGCATAAATTCATTATATTTTTCTTTTTATTAAATTCATTCTATTTTTCTCATTTTATTATTTATTTAAATTGGATCCACCAATCAGGAATTTAAAAAGTTGTGCAAGTGCATATTTGAGGAATTTGTCCATTTTGTGCTCCAAATATTAATGAGATAATTTTCTTTTACTAAAACTAAAAATTATAATAAAAAGAACATAATATTATTAAACATTCAAGTTGGATTAAAAAATTATAAAAATAAATTATAATTATACAAATATCAAATAACAATTGAATAAATGTCAAATAATTATGAAAAATTATTAAATGTACGTATTAAAGTTTAAAAATTAAGAATAAAATAAGTTAATATAAACTTATTAAATTATCTAATAAATTAAATACATTTCAATAATATAAAACGGGGTATGAAGACAACAATACACATGGATACATATTTATCTCATTCTATATAAATTTAAAAAATCAAATATTACGTATATACATATTCGGTCAACGGAAACTTCTCGATAATATTAATACACGTTCGAAAAATACTCAAAAATAAATTTATTTGTCATCTCTAAAAAAATGAAAATTCATCTTTAGAACTACTTTTACATTTTCTAGTTCTCCTTATATTTTGATTGGATGACTTGTTTTGATACTCAAATAATCTCATTTGAGACTCGAGATAAAAAACAATTTAAACGTATCTTCGTCTCTTAATCATCCTAAACACCTTCTACGAACAAATATTAAGACGAAACTCATAATTTCAAAGCAAATAATACCTAAAATGCAATAATTAATCCTAACTTTGCATTGCTAAGGGTATAAAACTAAAAAGGAGAAAGGGTCCGATTGCTCGGACCGAGGGGCCTCATCATATCATGTATGAATCACATTTTCTGACTTCATGTATGAATCACATTTTCCAACTTCTTGACTTACAATTTCAAGAATTCTTGAAAAAAACAAGAAAGACTTTCCATTACAAGCAAGAGTAGTTTTCAATAGTTATCTAAGCAACCAATATTTGATCTAGGCAGAGTTTATATGACGTTTCAGCATTGACAAGCATTTTAAGGCCAGCTTTAAGATCTGGTATGCCATCCCCCAAAACAGCACATACAGGAAAGATGGGAACACCCTGTACCCTTTTCTTTAACTCGTTGTATACTTCATCTGCACCCTCCTCGTCAATCTTATTTGCAACAATCAAGGATGGCCGATTGGACAAACCGTCCTGATGGTACTCTAGCTCTAGAATTAACTCTCTGAGCTGTTCCCATGGCGGAATTCCCTTCCTTCCATTTAAAGCAGCAGCCAAGTCTACCACATAAGCAAGAACCTTTGTGCGCTCTATGTGGCGCAGAAATGCATGCCCGAGTCCACGATTTTGGTGTGCACCTTTTATAAGCCCGGGAATATCAGCCACGGTTATTGAGAGATCATCGTAGTTTAGATTCCCCAAATTTGGCCTAAGAGTAGTAAACGCATAGTCACCAACAGCAGGCTTAGCCCTTGATATTGCCCCGAGTAAAGTGCTTTTACCAGCATTAGGCATTCCAACAAAGCTTACATGAGCAATACTCTTCAGTTCTAATATAAGAACCGTCTCAACACCAGGTGAACCTGCAAGCAGATAGGAGTGGATACTGTTAGGATCCCGAAGATTAGCTATGTGTTGACAAGCCTCTGCCTTCATAACCATAGATTTCCTTGAATCTTTGGAACTAGACACATTGCCCAGACCGCCCTCTCCACCACGAGCAATGACAATTTGTTGACCTTCTTCTGTTAACTCAGCAACATTGTATATTATCTCTTGGTTCTCTTCAATATCCTCTGTACAAAATTCAGGAGCTCCATTAGAGGTGGAGAGTTGAGAGAATGCATCTGTTGATGCAACATCTCTTGATTTGTCACATTTCTTAGCATTTGTTTCTTCAGCTTGTGTTGAGGAACAGCCAATAGAATGTGTTGCTTTTACTTCCCCTAGTGTATCACTGGAGGTAGAACCATAGCCAGTGTCAGGAGAATCATCAACAAGTGCCCCAGGAATATCCCAAGGGTCTACATCAGTCGAGGATTGAGTTTTGACAACGGACGGAATATCGCCATTGACAAGATGAAGTACAGTGCCAATGGGTACTCGGGCAACCTGTTAAATAAAGCATACGATTTTGGAATGAACTTAAAGTTCTGTATTGCGAACAAGGCTAAATAAGAGAAAATAAAACTATGAAATTGTTTTAAAAGCCAAAATGACAGGTAAAACATCAATTACCTTATCAGCACCCCTGCTACCTATCAACTTTTTTGATGACCCAGGTCCTCCTTTCTCGGCTATCTATGAGAAACAATTAATGTCACCAATCTTTTAAGACAGGAAAAGTTTCATCATTTCAAAAAACATTTTGACAGAAGATACGAACGCATACCAGATGACGCTGCAAACCACTGAAGTCCCAAACTCTGGGAGAGCATTCCAGAATCACATCACCGCCTCTCCCCCCATTGCCACCTACGTCAAAAAGAAATCAAAGTAGCACTGTCATCAGCTCCATTGCACACCATCCACATTTCTTAAATTGCGGTTTGCAACTGCTATTACAGCTACAATATTACAGTTTTGTTGAAGGTATCTACTACCTAATTGCAACCACAACTGCAGTTGCATTGGAACGCAATTTCTGCAATCACAACGCAACTAAATCTGTGAATCAAAACCTTGGCTATAAATCATAATAAAGAGACATACACACCATCGGGTCTTCCCTTGCGCAAGCTGGAGCAACCACTACCTCCATCACCTGCTTTTGCAAATATCTTACACTGGTCTATCATTCGTCTCTCCTACAAAACCACCCATACCCCAAAGAAGTGGTCAAAAACTTAAAATAAATGACAGCATGTCCTTTTCATGTGCAAAAAAAAGTTGAGGATCAACCTGCAAAGGAGCAAGCTTAGACTTCTTCTGAGAAGTATCGGAGTAACGAGCATAAGGTGTAATAGACCATCTAGATATACACCTTCGAGTCAAAGCTTCCATTTGTTTAATGCATTTTGCTTGAAAGAGAAACATCATATGCGCAAACTAGTAACTTGCAAGAGCGAACCAGGTTGGTCCTCTATGTGTGGAAGTTTGGCACCTTCAAAAACTGTGCAAAGCTAATGCAAGATTAATGTTAGACTGAGACAGTGGTCTTCAGTGAAGAAAATTAGTTCAATTAATTAACTTTATGGGATTTCTGGTTGCGGAATTTTCTCAAACAGATTTCGCGCATGACAGAGTGTTATACAATCTTGTGCCACTACTAACAACATGACGATTTTATTTTAGAAATGTAAAATTTGAGGTGAGAGGTATCACCTAACCTTGGTTAATTCAGCATGATGAAGTGCAGAAGCAGAACCTTCGATTTGAAACTTTGCTCGAGACGTTGGCATGCAAAGAAGGGTAAATGAAATGACACGAAAATGAAAATGAGATTCTGGGAAGGAGAGAAAATTAGTGGGGTGTGTGGATCCTCTCAGGACCTTACTGTACATCTCCATTTCCTTTCACCTCAGACTGACACGTGGATATCCAGAAATGAACGGCTCAAATTTAAATTGCAAAACCAGTTGCAGTTTTAATTATTCGATAGAACATAAACTTCTTGTAGTTTATAAATGGGGTTTTTGAAACCCTGATTTCAAACCAAAATAACACACTTTAGTATTAAGTGCAGTATCATCATCAGAACACTAATTAATATAGTGTGTGTATATATAATATTATACATAATTTAGATGTATGAAAAACAAAGAAATGCACATATATTAACTAGTAGTAAATAAATAGTATAATATTTTAAAAACAAATAAATACTAAATTATACTTTTAATAATATTTTTATTATAATTTATGACGTTATATTAAACAACTTTTTCCTTTTGTAAAGCTATGCTGTTTCTTTATCGTTTTTTCGTTTTGATATTTTAGTTGTTGAAATAATTATTTATATTTTACGTGATAGTTTTTCTTTATATGTCACTAAAAGTTTGATTTTAGTCCTACAATATATTAGTTTCATATAAACTAAATCTTACAAATTTAAGGGAAAATTAAGAATTGGAATAAGTTTTATGAATTTTAAAAGTTTAAAAACTTGATTTGAACAACAAAAACTAAACATTTTATTTTTAATTATACATAAGTAAAAAACATGATAAACTCCAGGATGTTAACAAATGAATTTTAAATTTAATTTAACTTCACAAAATTAAATTATAAAGTCAAATACTGTAAATTTGTAACATCCCAATTTTAGCAGCTTACAACTAATAAAAATAGAGAGTTTCATCATAGTTCCAAAACAGATAATTCAGGATACACAATATATTAATACAGTCTTACAAAAGGTATGACTATAAAAATATATCACTTATACACTTAAACTAAACTAATAAACTCTGTACTACTGACCACTGCTAAAGCTCCCACTGGAAACCTCCTCT
>Ga0214544_1005924_pt1 | contig 23126 bp, 11 predicted proteins | sample CNSS3metaG_FD_160074 | JGI IMG/M metagenome (GOLD analysis project Ga0214544, IMG submission 160074) | Root nodule microbial communities from cowpea collected in UCLA plant growth center, Los Angeles, California, USA - CNSS3 | ecosystem: Host-associated > Plants > Roots > Nodule | place: USA...
ATTTGTGCTTTTGGTGGTTTATTATTGCTGCTCTTTGATTATTGCTCCTCATAGATTCTTGCAAGTTAGGGGAAATTATATCCGCTGCATTCTCTGGTATATTGTTTGTTATTGTTTTCCCCATCAACAATGGACCAAACAAATAATAAATCTCATTAGGATAGACTCTAATTAAGAACTCTGATATTGATACAATATTAAAAAGTGAACTTCAAATCAATCATATGAAAAATATTATCAAAAGAAAAAAATAACATAGTTTTCAACTTTTGCATTAAAGTCCAAAACTTCTCACCATACATTAAAATTTTCAACTTTTGCTGATGGAAATCGTTCCATCAATAGCTGATATCTCAGTTGATTTTTTAGTTGTGGTTTATTTTAAATTTTTATTTTTGATTAAATTTGAAAATAGATATTTTAATACTTTAAATTAATTACTGAATTTAGTAGGACGGGTTAGTAGTCCCCCTAACAATAACTGATTTTAGTCGTTTCCAAACTTTAGTTATTGCGAAAGTAGCTGAAGGATTGGGTCAATAAAATACGCTAGCCACCCACAAATACAACGTAAATAGTGATGGTGTGGCTAACATTAAAAAATGCATTTGTTTTTTAACGGAGGACAAAGAAATTATAAATTTATATTTTTATAATACACTGATTATCACTAATTTTAATATTTTAAAATATATTTAAAATATTTAAAATATTAATACAGTGTATTTTTAATATCCAATCAAAAATAACACCAAATAAATCAGTAAAAAATCTAAATTCAGAAACTAGACACGCATCTTTTGTATTTATGGGATGTTTTGTTGAAATTATAGGTAAAAAAAAAAAACTCAAATATGTTCCTCTTGGTTTGATAAAACTAAATTCGTATTCCACTAAGCACATTGCAAATTCGCAAACGAAAAAGTAAATGGAACCTTTCTTGCTGATAAAAAAAATGGAACCTTTCTGATTAATGCTTCTTATAGAGATATTTTCAACGGAGGCATTGGCCAAACCAAAACTAATGCATATATTCTCATTTTTTGACTATTCTTTGTGAACAAGGTCCGTTATTTTTGTCAATTTTTAAAGTAAAAATGTTCTTTTTCTTCTTCATTCCCTTTATTTATAATTGACATTATGATCAAAATAACGAGGGATCCAAGAATAAAAAAAAAAGAATTTTACTTTTTTGAGTTAAATGCTTTGAGTTTTTTAATAAGAGATGAAGCATTGTGTCGACATGTCATGGCCAGAATAATTTGAGACAAAAAAACGTGCCAAATTTTTTGAACAATGGTATTTGACACGAAAATATTTTTACATCCATTTAATATTACTTTTCACCATTTTTTTAATATAAAAATTAAATTTTATTAAAACCATTTTATCTCTATAAAAACTATTAAATAAAATCAAATAACTTTTTCTTATTTTTAATAACCACTTACATGTTTTTAATAAAAACCATCATGCAACATCATTTCATGTGATATGTTAATAAACAAGTGAACTTGGTTAAATACTATGGTAATACTTGATTATAACTTGTTCTATAATTACAAAGTAAATTTACACTACTTTGTAATTTACAATAATATTTATTTAACTACCATAACATTCATCATTATTGGCAAAATTTACAATAAAAAATAAATATAATTTATCTTTTTTCTAAATATTGTTGTACTTATTAATTTTTACTAACATTAACTTTTAGTTGTTGAAAATAATTGATGAATCGGCTTTAAAATAGAATTGTAAATCAAGTGAAGTTGGACAAAAATTACACTCTAAATTGAAATATATAATTTCGTGCGTGAAAAATAGTAAATTTTGAAAATAGAAAAGGTTTTCTTAAGTAAAAAAAAAAACCCAAGATCTAACTTATGTGTAATCTGGAACTTTTCACTGTTAAAAAATGCAAATAATAACCTCATACCTCTCTGTAACATTCTCCCATTTCCGTAGAAATGAAATTTCAAGTTGACAACAAAAAAATATTTAAAAGTAGTTGACAATTATTTTAATATACAATTTTTCTAAACAGTCGTACAACCGCATATTGAAAACAAAAAAAAAACTTATTTTTTATTTTTCATTTATTTTAGCATGCACAATTAAAATACTTTTATTTATTTTACTCTTTTATAAATAAATTACATTTTTATTTTAACTTCTTCATGACAGTTATAAAATTAACATTCTTATGGGTGATGTCATCACGGCATCATAATAATGTAATCATTAAAGAATTCATGGAAATAAAATAAATAAAAATTTAGTTACCTTTTTCGTCCTAATTTCCTTAATGTTTGTTGCGAATGATCCTCGTTTTTACCATATGTTTAAAATGGTTCTTATTTTCGTAGTGGATGATCATCATTTTTACCAAATGTTTAAAATGGTCATCATTTTCACAATTCGTGTTTAATTTAGTCATTTTCTGTGACGCCGTTTAAATCAGTAACGGAGCACTATTGTACAGGTGACATTGTTTGTATTACATTGTACTAGAGTCTATTACGTATGCTGCACAGGGTCTGTACAGGGTAGTAATTAGATATTTGAAAATGAATTGTTGGGCAGTTGGTCAGTTGTTGCAATCTTATTCCTTTACCTCTGGTTGTAATTGTTGGAGGCAACAGTATTGTAGCAATTCGTACAATGTTGATGGTTCAACAATAAACCCTAGCTCACCTATTTATCCCCAAATATCTAATTACTATACATGTACAATACACGTAATATACCCCAAAACAATGTAATACAAACCATGCAACTTGTAAAGTGTTCCGTTACTGATTTAAACAGCGTCACATAAAAGAACTAAATGAAACACGAATTGCGAAAATGAGGACCATTTTAAACATTTAATAAAAATGAGGATCATTCTCAACACATACTACGAGGACCATTTTAAACATTTGGTAAAATTGAGGACCATCCGCAACAAAAATTATGAAAATGAGGACGAAAAAAATATTTAAGTCTTAAGTCAATAACTAAATTATACCTAAATTATAATATTTAATTTAATCAAAACCAATTTTTCAAATATTAAACCTAATGAAGCATTAATTGCTGATTAGTTTAATAAAGAGAACTGAAAAAACTAAACTAATTTTGAACATCAATTAATATAAGCATAGCATACAGATTGCGTCGGTAACTGGTAAGAAACGTGGTGGTGGTGGTGGAGAGAATGGGAATTTCTCCTCCTCTTGTTTTTCTTTCTTATTGCTGCTACCGCTTTATTTCGTTGTCTTCTTCTCTCAACAAACAAACAACTTTCTTCTGATTCTCCTTCTCCTCTGCAACTCTCTCACCTTGCGTTTCTACGATCCTCACCCAAACGCCGCCGTTTCCTCTCCGATTCCTAAATTATTCTTTATAAATTCCATAGTCTCACCTTCATTTCCCTCCTTCTGTCAGAATCTTGTTCACGATCGTACGCTTTCTTCGTCTTTTCTTTTCGGTATGAACTCGCCTCATCCTTCTTTCTGATCGTTTTTTCGCTTCCTCTTGATTTGTTTCCGATGCATCTTCAAGCCGATTTTTCAGTTTTTCCGTGTGTGCGGTTTGTTTTGTTTCTGCCACAAGTTTGTCTTCAAGCTAATCCTCAGATTGTTCATTAGGGTTGAGGATTTTGGACTTCCGTTGGGAATTTATACGGTTTATCGAATTTTTTAGTCTGGCTTGTTTTTTTTTTTTTTTTTTTTTTTTTTTTTTTTTTTTTTTTTTTTTTTTTTTCTGGTTGTTTGTGTTTCGTGTTTCCCTGGCTTGCGTGACAGAGGCGTATCAAGTGTCTGGCGAGGTTGGCAGAAAACATCCGAGTTCATGTGTCTTCATCTTAATATATGTGATGTATCTATATCTACTTCTTGTAGTATGTGTAAAAGTAAAAATAAAGAAAAAAATGTATATCTTCGAATGTGGTGGGACGACATAGCTGTTATTTTACAAAGCCATGTGATTGTGGACCTCTGGTCTGGTTAAAGAATCTTATCGTGGAGTAGATTTTTCTTTGTTTATATTTCATACCTGCTGCATTTAGTTATATTGATTGAGCCTATTTGAAGTGTTGCGGGTTACCCGTCTAGGATGAACTTCTTTAGAATCACTTATATGAGAAGAAAAATACATTGGGTTTCTCTTTAAAATTGACTTACGTACTTAACTTTTATAGAAGTTCTCTCATCCAACTTTTCATAAAGTTGAGGTGCATAAATTGATCTTAACTTATGGGAGAAGTTTAATCCATTTTACTTTCCTTTTTTCTTCTTCTACAATTGCTTATGAAGATGATACTCCAAACTGGGCCTAAATCATCCGTTTTTGTCTGTTTTGGCTGCTTAATGATGGACAGACATCGCAGAAAGTTTTCTCACTAAATATCTCTTCATAGAAGAAAGGATAAAATTATGGATCATTGATATTTGCTTGTACCACATGATATACGCCGTTTTCCTTTGCATTTGCTTATGTCCCAATTTTTTAGTTCCGACTTACTCCCTTGCCTTGTGTAAGAATGGGAAAGTCTTCTCCACTGTGCTTCTCCCATGTTTTGTTGTCTTTATATGTCATCAGGGGAGAAGTTCTTGTCTTTTAGTATAATGGTTTTATCTATATACTTTTTTTATTTAATACATTTTTATTTTTGTCTTTGTAACTTAAACTAAGATGCTGAATAGTAATTGTTTGTTGATAATTACAGTATATCGGATGCTTTCTCGGATATTGTTGGTCTGCTTTTTGTCAAATTTCCCTAGAATCGATTAGGTTCAGACGGTGTTTTGTTTTGCAGGTTTCTTGGTGCTGTTGGTGTATTGTACATCATTATTTCTACATGTTCTGGTGAGATGCACTTCCATTAGAAATTCTCCTTCATTGCCCTTTCTTTCCCACCTTTAATAATAAGTAATCCTTCATAGAACCTTTAAAATAAGGTTTATTTACTCACATACACACACAGAGTTATATACCTATGGGTTTAAACTTTAAATTTATTATCACTACTACTTCTATTATTATTATCATTATTATCGATATTATATTTTAGGCAAAACATTGGTTTTGCCTTTGCATTGTGCAGGTTACAGAAGTGGGTGATTTCTTGATTTGGTATATTCCATTACATTTTCTGAATTGCACGTGGTGTTATAGGTCCTTTTCAATCTTGGATTAACGGGGAGACTATAGAACTGGAGGGTGACAACTTTGGCATGTTCAATATACTCAGGACGTATGACCATTGTATGCCGCAGTTATGGAGTGTTGTAAGCCAAATTTCATATAGGAAGAAGGTATATTGTGCCAAAGAATATCAGTTAGGAAGAATTGTATAGGCCTTGATCAGCTGCATTGTGTCCTTTTAGGTCATCGTCATCCTTCTTCTGGTATTGCATGGTTGTTTAGCGTGAAATGCCATAGCTATTGTTCTGAGCATATTGTGGCAATAGACTGGTCACATCTAATGTTTAGTGATGCAAGCTGTCACTGTGAGCTATTACAGGAAATTTAGGGAGGATGGAACATGTCATATACCATTGTGATTGTTCTAATTGGTGCTCTGAAGTGCTAACATATGGATGCCAGTAAACCTCAGCACTATCTGCCCATAACTTCTAGAATTTCTTGTCGAGTGCTTGTTCTCTTAATATGGAATCTGTTACGGAAGTGGTTGCTTAGTGAGGGCTGATATAATGAGTAAAGAAGTACAAATTTCATAGAGCACTCACAACACATTAACATGGATTATGGAGACTTCAGTGTTGAACCATTAGGGCATACCATAGATGGAGGAGGCTTCTGTAGTGATATGCTTACTCTCTTAAATGACATAGACTGCCCTCTATGTCAGTTCAGTTTTCTGGTTTCTGGGAACAGTTGGTTTCTCCAATAATGCAACAATTCATGGTTGGGATTGGTGTAATAATGGACAATTCTTTATTTTGACGTGAACCTATGAGTTCGTTGGCATGGAAGCTGTTTGATAGGCATGATTTGGTTACATCATCTTCACTCATGATTATAAATGTTCTGGAATCATATGAAACTAATGTCAAGTCAAGGTGTTGATAGCCTAACAAGATTACAGGCACTCTTCCTTTTGCTTTACCTATTTAAGGGCAATGGAAAATATTTTACTTCCGTGTTAAAGCCTGCACATCCTAATTTTTAATTGTCATGCTTTACTGGGGGCAATGAATGGTCTTCACAGGACAAACAATTGAGTTTTATTAGAATTGGATTTAGCAAGGAGTTTCAATTGTTAATACTATTTTTGGTACACAGAAAACTTCTGTGTGGAGATATCCCATACTACTGTCTCTGAAGCTTTTGTACTCATATGAAAATTTTCCATTTTTTTCTAAACAAAGCCCCAATATACCCCAAGATGTAGCTTGAAAGATGAACACAAAATATCATGTAGAATATTTAACCGTGAAAAACATAATGACTGATTCTCTGTTTTGATGTTTGGATAGTGTTTGAATTCTAAAGAAATCTGAAACTAAAGTTTAAAATTGTTGAATGTCTAATATATTATTTTCTGATATTTGACATCTTCAATAATTAACATTTTAGTAATATTTCTCCATTGAGTTATTATCACCTTCGGTGTAGTGCTTTTTTGTGCTAACAAGAGTTTATAATAAAAAAATTCTCAAGACAGAGCTTTCCACTGCAAAGCTATTTTGTGTAAAATTAAGCAAAACCAAACATGTGAGATCACTAACATATACAATTATCATATGCATGCTGATATTCATTTGCCCAAGCTCTTTTAAAGTTGATTTGATTTATCATGGTTTATTAAAGGTAACAAATTTTGTGATGCCTTTTCTGGTTTTCCCGAGGAAGCTAGGTTTTGATTCTTTTGAATTTCTGCTTATAAATGAATGATTTTATATTTTCTATTTAATATAATATCGATTAATGCAAGGGTTTACAGTTTTGCAAATATAATATTCTCTTCAATGATATTTCTCGTTTTAAAATTATTGTTTTGTTGTAAACAGTTTTTATCCGATTGTTTTATATGCTTTCATCAATACTTTCCTCTACCTTTCTGCTATGGTATTAGACATACATCTCTCTCTGTTTCTTTGTCTCTCTGTCTCTACTTCTCTAATAGGAAAAATCTTTAAGTTTGTTCTTCAAGCAAATTTCACTCTAAATTGCTTTGATTTTTTTTCCCAATAAAAAAGACCGTGGAGTGAAATGTTCTGTGGTTTCTTTAGTTCCTTGGATTTACTTAATTTTGTTTATGTTTCTTTGGTCTTGTCCTGTTTACTGTTTAGAGGGCATAGATAAGAGTACTTCCCTATGTGCTCAATGCCTGTGCATTGTTGATAATTATTTTAAAGTGCAGGAAGAGAGTAGAAAATGCTAACACCTTCTAACACTTGCTAAACCATACCCAGGTAATATCTGATTTGTTAGTCATCCTACTTTTCGATCCTTCCTCTTTTTATCTAGTCTATCCTAACACTTTCTGATATTCATGAGGATCCATCATCTAATTTAAATCTCAGCTATGTCATTTTTCCCCATATGTTTATTTTTATTTTGCGTCGTCTTTGTTTTCTGCCTCAGACTAGAAGGTGCTCCTTCTGTATCAGTGGATAGAGGCATGGGTGGCTTCAAGTGAGTGAACATTTTTGGGGCAGTTGGTAATTAATTACGGTTAAGGATACCATGAGTATCAAGTATTTAGTGTTTAGAGGCTAGTTCCTAAGATTGATTATGATTTCCTTCTCTCCTGATTTAATTGCTTGAGTTGTTTCTCCTCTTTTGGCCAAATTTGAATGGCCGTTATTTTTGCTTCAGTTTTCATGCATGCCATTTGATGGCATTTTATGGATATTAGTACATGACGTGAGCATTGTCCTCTTTACTTATTAAACACACTCTTGAATTTTGTAACCAGAAAGCATATATATGAAATAGTTTTTTGTTTGCTCAGGAAAATTAAATAGTTCAGCTGGGGGTCATTTTGTAAGGCCAGAGAGTATTGAATTGAAATGGTGAAACCTCATGAATAGTGTATGACAAATTGATGGATTTTTTTAATGATTTGGAAGTAGCTGTGGTGGTTTGTTGTATTATTGTATATTCTGGAAGTGGAAAAGAAAAGGCTGGCCAGATATAATTTTAGTTACTAGGAAGGTTGAGGAGGAGAATTATTCTGATCTATAAATTTTATGTCATCTCTGGGTATTATTGTCCTGCTGTGCTATCAGTAGTATTCTTCCTGGTCTTCTTGCCCATGACGCGCTACTTGCAGTTTGTGATAACTATTAACTTTTACTTAAAAAAGAAAAAAACAAAACCTGTGGGAGTTGTGATTTCTGACCCTACCCTTTTCACATATTCGTATGCATGTGTTCTCTTGTGTCTTCTCTCCATTGCCCATCCCCTGGGCATGCAAATATTTCCTAGTGATCAAGAGCATGTTTGGTTTTACCAGCAAGTCCAAAAGCATGCTTGGGTTAAAAAAGACTACAAACGTGGTGCAAACATGTTTGGCATTTCAGGCAAAATACTTTGTTGCCTTTGCAGTAGGAAAAACACTTTGTATATGTTGACAAAAATACCTCGAAAATTTAGTATTATATCCTCCTATTTAATATTTTATTAAAATATGCACATCTTTTTTTCAGTAATTACGAAGTGTTTTTGATTTATATCGTCCTAACATCCTTCATTTTGTTGAATTCAAATCTGAGATAAAAGTATCTAAATGTTACTCAAATTACTCCAAAACCCAAAGTAAAATTTTTCAACTCCAATCCAAACATGCTGATCACATTCAACAGTGCTTGATCAACATATCTTCTATTTACTTATGGTTCTACATGCAATATGAATCTCCATTGTTAGTGTCTGCATTGAATTTAGCATCCAGGCAAGTCTTTCAGTTATGCTGTGGATTCTCTATTACATTATTAATTTGAATAGGTTTATATGAGAAATATATGGTACACATTAATCGGAATAGTTTAGGTGTCACCGAGTATCTAATAGCAGTTATATTTTTGTTTTATTAGTATTATTGCATACACTACAGTCTCGTTAAAGCTTTTCTCTGTTGTGATTTGGAAGCAGCTTTGTTTAATTGTTAAATTTTAGTTTTGATATTAAATTTCTTCAGCTCTAATGCTTGCTCTTTTGACTTGCAGGTAGTGTGAATTATTTGCAGATCTAAGTCAACTACGGTGTCTATTTTGACACGTAGAGATTCCAACTGACAATTATGGGGCATAGGCATGTATATAACACATCTCCATTGTTTGAGGGTGAGCCTGACCAGAACTGGAATCATATGCACATTGATCAACACTATGTGCACCTTGGTAATGTTATATACGCCTCACTTCTACTCTTATTTGATTCATTAGTCCGTTTTAGAAAAAAAAAGAAAGAAAGAAACTAGCCTAGTTGATTGCGTCAGCTCCGTATTGCTCATTTAAACAGATCACTATTGCAGGTAGAACTAGCACTTCAGAGAATGGTTCTTTTATTTATCCTGCGGAAAATATGTCTATAGATAGCATTTCTTTCCCCTCTCATTGGAACTCTTCCACAAGGTCAAATGGATATGCATCCTCAGGTCACAACATTGATGTACCTCCTCATCAGCCAGATGCATCAGGCACTTCTAATAATGATCATTTTGTGCATTCGTCTAATGCTGGAGCATTCTTTACAGTGTCAGATAATCACGTACACCAACCTTCTTCTTCCAATTATGACAGACATACATTTCATGTTGATAGTAGTTTTGTTGATCTTACAATGGGAAGTGGACAAGGCCCTCTCAAGCGTAAGAGCCCTGGAATTTCTCCAGTCTACGAGAGAGGCAGTACAAGTAGATACTTCAATGCTGGAAGTTCAACTGATCTTCCTATATCTTCGGAATTATGGCAGGATAAGCCAAATATTGATTCTCAATATATGCCCTGGGATCATTTTACTATGACACCCACATTCAGAGGTACTGGCCTTTCAATAAAGGGTGAGGGTTCTTTGCGGAATGTGAGGAGCCGCTCCGCACTTGATTTGGATTCCCACCCATCAAGGACCCATTTATCCACTACTAATCATTCACACACTTCCTACCCTACTCTCCCACCAGTAGACCATTCTAGTTTGGTGGATGCTTCTGGTCAGACTTCTACATTGACAAGGGATTGGAGCCAAATGAACATATCTTCAGCTAATGGAAGGGTTTTATTACCAGGTTAGTTTCCGGTTGATGAATATCAGTATCAATACATACGCATTCCATTTTTTTTGCCTTTATATTTAAAAAAGCCGACTTGGAATGCAGATACAAGTGCTTTTGGTCTTGAGACAAGCCATTTCCTTGTTGGAAGTGGTGCTACTGTTAGCAATGCTTCTTTAGATGTTGGGTATTTCCATCATGAATTTGGTACAAGCAGAAATCATGCTCCTACTCCAAGTTTTCAAAATAATCAAACTCAGAATGCTAGGGGAATTCAAAGCAACTATTCTCAGAGATCCACTCCAACTTTTGGGGCTTCTTCAAGCTTGCGCATGGGACATGTGACATCTTTGGATGAAGGATTGCCTATGGTAGCTGAAAGTTACTCTTCTAGACATCCAAGGCCATTGAGCACCCTTGGCTGGCGGAATGGTGATAGAAATGGGAGGTCAAGAATTTCGAGTCAAAGATATCGCACATTGACTGAGGAGAGTGGTCTTGCCGAACGGTTTGCTTCTGAGGTATCTTTTGCCAGTATCTCAAGGAATTACTGTTTGTGTCAGTATTGATGGTAATATATACGTGTATAATTTCTGGAATTTTGACGACATGTTTATTCTTGTGCATCAATGATGGAGATCCATATATGATGAGTTATGGTATATAAGTAAAGACAATTCTTACCTTACAAGAAGATTACGTAAGGTTGATTTAAATCTTAAATCTACTTTTTAAGATGATAGTAGATACTATCTTAATAATATTTGTTGTTGTTAGGTTGTTACTGAAACACCTATAAATATTTATTTCCACTCCAATTTTCAGTCCTCAAGATGGTGTGTTGGAGAATTAATAAATTATAGTATATAGGATGAGACAATCTTTACCGTATGATATGAATTGGTATGCAAAGGTTGAATTGGACATAAATCCACTCTATTAACGAGTGTTAGCGTTAAATAGGGATGTTTGGTTTATTAGCAAAATCTAAATTAGTTTAATATATCCCTTTGAGCAAGTTACAAGACATTCATTGAGAACAGCGAAATTGTTCCTTCTGGTATTACTAGTACTGGCTGACTCAATTTTCTTTTCTTGTATTTTTGTTGGGTTTCAGGGTTTCTTGGTTGTTGAGCGTGCATCGGTGTATGATTCCAGGAATATGCTTGATCAGCACCGAGAAATGAGAATGGACATAGATAACATGAGTTATGAGGTGATTATATATTTATTACAGCTTTCTTGTGCTACAATTAATACTGTGACTTTTCAAAATTTCTAATTATTTTTAATGATTGGTTTGGCCAGGACTTACTTGCACTGGGTGAAAGGATTGGCAATGTGAACACAGGACTCTCCGAGGACATGTTTTCCAAATGTTTGACGGAAACAATATATTGTTCATCTGAGCAAAGTCAAGACGAAGGAAACTGCGTAATATGTCTGGTATGTTTTTATTCTCGCATTAATGGTAATGGTAAATATTTTACTTGTTTTTGGATAAACAATAATGGGATGCGCACGAGGTTTATTGAAAATTACAGGAAGAGTACAAGAACATGGACGATGTTGGGACACTTAAAACTTGTGGACATGACTACCATGTGAGCTGCATTAAAAAGTGGTTATCTGTGAAGAAATTATGCCCTATCTGCAAAGCTTCTGCTTTGGCTGAGGATACAAAGGATAAATAACTAGTAGTGTATTATAATTAATATCATTGTATATATATTTCGAGACATCCCTCCAAATGGAGGAAACAACCTTGCTTTTGGAAATGTTGTAAGAGGAATGCTACTTTATGTCAATGGATTTATTTTCGGCTTCGATCTCAATTACGCGAAGCCTTGAAATTGTTTTCTTTTTTTAATTTTCTCATGTTTGACAGGAGAAAATGTTTAGTCTTTCTGTTTTCATATATAATTATGAAAATGGTAATGTTTTTTTTTTTTTTCTCTTTCTGTAAAAGAGTGTTAGTTTTGCAATTTTTTATAGAAATCTTCAGAAGTGGCCAAGATAAAAACAATGTGATAGTTTTACAATTATTTGTAAAAGTGGAAATGTATTTTTATTCATAAAAGCAGTGTCAGATATGAAATATATAAATAGATTTGAATATATTAATGGGAACAATTAAAATGTAGTTCGTTTACATAAATGTACAACGGGTGGAATTTTAAGTGTGTTCCACAAAGTTACCTTCTCCGAGCGAGGAGGACAACCGAACAAAACCCATAAATTTGGAATCAACGTGGACATGAATAGAAGCACACAAATGAGAATAACTATCAAAGTTGTGTTTGAGATTTAAAGCTCTCACCGAATCGGCAATACTATAAATTACTAAAATTTTGATATATATGATATATATCATGTATATTTTTATACTTACGATTTTCCTTACAATTTTAACTGACCTGTAATTGTTTATGTATTTTCTTTGTAAAGAATAAATTATTGTTAGAAGTCGATTTTAAACTTAACTTAACTCCACAAACAGAATGTTTAAGAAAATTCGTTAGAATAGACTTTAACTTGACTCTGATATTGTATTAGAAGTGGACGTAAGTCTAACTTAATTTCACAAAATGAGCTTGTAAGGTGAGGATTATAATTACTTATAAACTTTTATACATTGTGAATTAATCTTATTTCTAATTGACGTGGAACTTCCAACAGTTATATGATAAAAGAGACATATAATTGGAATACTTAATACACAATATGATTTATTCATTGCTTTATTTTGATTGTGTTTCGCAATTCAAACATTATTCTTGAATTCATTTTAAGAAGAGGTGTCCAATAATGTTGGTGTGTATAAACATGACATCATGATGATGATAGCAACATGTTGGAATCATGTTACATATGTTTCAATCACACATACACTATATGATGTTATTTGTTAGCAAATTTTTTTAATACTTAAGGAATAACTGATTGAAGAAAATGAATCTGTATCGATTTCTTTTCAATTTTTTGATTGCATGTTTGCACAATCAATTAGTCATTAATTAATTACGTTAACACGTCACATTAATACACATGTCAGTCAAATAATTGTGGATGAAAATATTTCAAACGGATCCAACTGAACTGTGAAACTAAAACTGTAATCATGTCTTCCATAGGTAGTATATAAAACTGGTTTTTGTGTATAAATGTAGCATCAATTACTGATTTTTTCATCAGTAATTTTCAACAATGGAATTGGAATTGAATGATTTATTCATGTCCTTATAAGCTGAAAGATCCTCTTAAGGTTCCTCAGTTGACAGGAGTCTCAAAATGAACGGTGTTGGGTTGTGCCCAAATGAGCTTCCATGGAAAAATCCTCAAAGGAATGACATAAACTGACAGGAATTAGAAAAAGGGAAGAAGTCACGTATGCACATCACTTAATGATTTTAGATCGAAAATATTCATGAAAAGACATGAGTGGCGCGTATTATGAAGCATGTGAATGGATTGAAAAATTGTCCAACTTTGAAAACTATAACTGAGAGTGATGTGTATGAGGGAGACACTTAATGGTCCCTTAAACAAATTTATATATAGAAAGATTCAACTCTAAAGACAAAACAAGAATTTTAGGTGATGAACATGGCAACACTCGGTTATTCTTTACAACACACTCCAACCTGGGCTATTGCCCTTGTTTCCTTCATTCTTATCTCAATCTCAATCATCTTGGAGCATCTCATTCATCTCATAATACAGTGGCTGAGGAAACATCGAAAGAGCGATTTGGTGGAAGCAATAGAGAGGCTTAAATCAGGTTAATAGATGAATGCGTTGTATTATTATATTGTGTTATGATATTCGAATATAAGGTTTAATCCCTGTGTGTGTGTTTTGTGCAGAGTTGATGATCTTAGGATTCATGTCGCTGTTGTTGACAGTAACTCAAGACGCTATAATAGAAATCTGCATTCCAGTGAGGGCTGCAGATACCATGCTTCCATGTCGAAAACGTATTACCAATGATACTGCAATTTTGGATTCTTGCAGTGCCAAAAATGTATGATGAAATCTTTCAAATCAATTTATGATATCCCAAATGTTACTGAGCGAGAGTTGAATGTGTTAACTCTGTTTACATATGCAGGCTAGTGAGGTTGCTTTAGTGTCAAGACATGGAATCCATCAACTTCACATGTTCATCTTTGTTCTTGCTGTCATGCAAATTGTGTACAGTTTTCTCACCGTTTCTCTGGCAAGGGCTAAGGTAAGAATCAAGAACCTGAGATCTCACTTTTTAGGTTTTTCTTTTGTAAGCTTTGTGGAGGTTTCTATATTTGAGATAAGATCGTGAATTAGTATTACTTATATAATTATAAAAAAAAATGTCTAATTATGATTATGATACATATTTCATGATAATTGGTCTTTATTTCTTTTAATGCCAGTTCAAAATCTAATTATCTATTACTTTGCAAGAAATCTAATTCAGAAATAACAAATGCAAACAATGCATGGTATGTTTTAAAAACATGCAGGATAATTATGCGATTCCCCTTGGTAATATAATTATAATAGCATCTCATATAAAATATTACTTACTAATTTAAAGGTTTTATTTAAAAATGTAATTTGTTTTTATATAAAAATATGGGACAGTTTAGATTTTAACGACCCATAAGAACTTACTCTCAAATTAATTTATTTCGAGTTAATCAATGGGATGGAATTAATCCTGAACATATGTAGATCTTGTTGTCATTTACTCGAAATAAAAATATAATAAATTACTCCTGCATGTATACTTGTATAAAAATAATTTTTTTCTGGAAATTTTTAATATGATATAAATTATTTACGTTGTTTTGAACTCAACCATATCATAATTTAGAGATTGATTATTGTTTAACGGTTTTTAATTAAATAAAACATTATGCTAGTTGGCTATAAAATTATTTTGTTCTTACTTATGCAAGTTAATAATTTGTAATAATGTGATAGTTTGTTGATAAAATTATTCACTTAAAAACAAATTGTAATATAAATTATTATTTATTTATTTATTGCAAACGAATTCTTCTATGAGTTTTTTTCCAATATCATTTGAATCACATTTGCAGATGAGGCACTGGAAAGCTTGGGATGAAGAGACTCAGACAATCGAATATGAAATTGCCAACGGTAAAGTTGTTTTTAAGCAAATGACTAATTAAATATTCACTTTGTTTTGATAAGCTTTACTTTATCATGAAATTTACTAACATAAGTTTTAGAAAAAGTTTTATATTAGTAGAATTAATCATTTGATTTTTGCATTGAGTTGCTAGTCTGTAATTTATGGTGTACTACCTGTTTTGTAATCCTTTCCTTAATTTAGAAGTTAGAGTGTATTGAATGAGTGTTGACGCAAATAATTTTGAAATAAATTGATTTAATAAAATTTAGTTTAGAGGAATGTTTAAATGTTTTTATTCTGTAACAAATTATAAGTAAAATTTTATGTTTAAATTATATAATGCAGAATTTGTTTACACGAGTTTATTTCTAAGATAAAAATTTAAATGATTTTTTTACACGAGTTTTAACTAAATTTTTTCAATAAGATCAATTATGTACTTGAAATTAATTTTTGTACAACTAAAAGCATTGGCCAAAACTCTCGTAAGTTAGTTTTTTTAATTAATTTTACATACGCCTAGAATCCAAAACATACACTTAAAAGGTGATGAATGAAGTTTTGATTTTATAATAAAATAAATGGAGAGGAAAAAAATCATTTTTTTCTTGGGCGGTGCTATTCTTTACAAACTTCTTCGTATTATTGCCTTCATTTCAGAGATTTTTTTTTTATTATGAACTTAAAAAGTAATTAATGTTTTTTAAGTTATTTCATTTTTGGTATAATTTATAATTTTTAATATGCGAGTAGACATTTTTTATACAGCTGACAACATATGCATTTACTTTCTCATAATAATTAAGGAATATACAAACTTAAATTCATAAACAACCGATAAAACTCAAAATGTTTAATGAATACTTCATATCAATAACATAATTATAAAAAAAAAAAATTAAACATGTTGTATATTAATGCTCTAGCGTGGAAAGAAAATAGAAGAATGATATATGTAAATAATTGGTGGTTTAAGTACATAAATTCTTCCTTTAAAAAAAACATTACTTTGTGAATATATATATATATATATATATATATATATATATATATATATATATATATATATTTTATATAAAAAAACACTGATTTAATAATAAATAAAACTGAAATTAATCATAAATGTATAACGGGGTCCCCATTTTTTTAATTAGGATGAGTGAAAGGGCCTTATTTTGCCCAATTTGTTTGTCTTCCACTTCCTACAGTTCCATAATTTTATTTTTGTTGCATACAAAGAAAAAGATCCTTCATTATTTTTCATATTCAATCCTATAAACTTACTTTTTCTCTCTCGTGTTGTGTCTTTTGGTTATTTATGTTGGGTAGTTACTATTTATTTTCCCTTTCATATTTAATCCTCTAAACTTACTATTTATTTTGTCCAAAATACTTTTTACACCACCATTTGACAATATACTTTTAAAAGTATTTTGACTATTAAAAAAAATGTTAACTTTTATATTTATAAAAAAAAAGAAAATTAAAAAGAAAAAGTAAATATAAAATGATTGGACGTGAAAATAATACTATTGTTGTAGTTTAATCTCCACGAAACGCCGGAATAGATGCGTCAAAACTACTTAAACTTGGTCCCCTTGAGGACCAAACATTTTAATGGCTCTGACTCATTGAGACCCTGTTTTTCCTAAGTCCCCACTTCTGTGTTGTTATCATTATCAAGACTTGAAGTTGAACCAGTGACCAGTGACGATAACGATACTCGTTGCTCTGCATAATCACCACTACAAAATAATTGAATATTAAATCCTCACACACAATTTTAACGATACTTGTAATTTGTTTTAAGTATCATCATCAATCATATCAATAGGTTATACGTCTTTTTCTTCGTTTTCATTAATCATTCTTCTGTTTCCATGACTTCCCTCTCCAATAATGCTAACAATTTCATTTGGCATCATAGAATAGACAAAGTCTTATCAACTATGAAGTCTGGACATGGACACGGATACGACACGGATACAAAGATACGACTAAATTGAAAAGTATAAAACACGAGACACAATATTTATATATATATATATTATTTTTAAATTTTCAACTAAGACATTATTAACTAACATAGAAATAGATATAATTTATTTATCTAATATAGAAAAAGTGAAAAGTAATGATAATATAATATTTTTTCTTTATTTTTATAATCATAATAGAAACTTATATGATAAATTTACAAGTTTATGTATTTTTTAGAAAATCATTAAATTTGTGGTTATTAATATTATGTTTGAGTCATGTCAATATCAGTTAAAGACAAAAAAAAAATATTTTTCAAATTGGACACTTTATTAATATGTATCCTATGAGTATCATACGAGTGTCGGTGTCCGATACGTGTCTATCGAGCCCATTGATGAGACGTGTCCGGCCTTCATAGCTTATGAAGTTTTTTTTTTTTTTTTTTGGGTAATTGACCCTTCAACGTTTGTGATTCACAATCAGACCCTAATAGATTCAGATACGCAAGGCAAACAACATTCGGAAGACGCCACATATCTACTACAACTGCATCACCAGTGTTTCTTTGGATTGTAAGCATTTTTTTGAGTCATCATTAAATAAATGTAACGAGGAAATGATTTTGTATCATAGTTTGTTATGGCTAACGTTGTTTATGAATTTGTGAAATTTGGACAGAAATGTTTTTTCAGACAGTTCTTTCATTCGGTAGAAAAAGTTGATTACCTCACCCTGAGGCATGGTTTCATATCAGTTAAGTACACATTAACACATCAAAGTCAAGTCTATGATTATTATTGTTATTTATTACAGTCAAACCATGATTATTATTGTTATTATTACCGTTAAACCTCCAATTAAGATGTTCCATGCACCATTCAGGCTCACTTTTCAGCTAGAAACAGCAACTTCGATTTCCAAAATTACATTGAACAGTCACTTGAGGAAGATTTCAGAATCATAGTGAGCATTAGGTTGTTACTTACCAACCAAAATTTTATGTCTTTTATCAGTCCATTCATCTAATTCCAACCTATAATCAACTGCAGTTTTGTGTTGAGCACATCTTAATCACATTTTATTTATTATGTGTGTTACTTTGCAGCCCCGTGATGTGGTTCACTGTTGTTATTTTTCTGCTCGTGGACGTACATGGTTAGAATGTTTTACTCTTTCATCTCCATTTCTTAAAAAGCTTTTCCTATGTCTAAGTCACAAGTTATTTTTCTCTCTGTGAACTATATCAGGCTGGCATGTATATCTCTGGTTATCCTATATTCCCCTCTTGGTGAGTAACAAGAATGTTGCATCTTCTTTTGTCCTAACTAATAATGAATCTGCATGGCTTCTAATTCAGCTTTCTTGAATTTTGATTTTCAGCTAGTTCTGATTGTAGGAGCTAAACTTGAAGTCATAGTAGACGAAATGGCTCTTCAGATGAAAGATGTCAACAGTGTTACAAAAGGAACACCACTTGTTTGTCCAAGTGACGAATTCTTCTGGTTTGGCCATCCAGGATTCGTGTTAACACTTCTGCATTACACTTTATTTGTGGTAAACCTTCTTCTATCTATGAACATGTATATATGACACGAATAATTGCAGTGATATCCGTGATGACATGACACATTGAATCACTGATTAAACTAAGATTTTAATTTGATCATGACAGAATGCGTTCGAGCTTGCCTTCTTTATATGGGTATCAGTAAGTTCTCTCTATCTACTTGCTAAAAAAAATCAACATTATTGATCCAATATATGTATTACCTTTAACACCCTTCTCTTTATTTCTCTGTTGTTTTCTTGGTTGACAGACACAGTTTGGAATAAATTCTTGCCACCACGAACACAGAACATTTACAGTCATAAGGGTGGTGATAGCGTAATGACCACCTAAAGTTTATTCTAATTTCTTTCTTTTGGCATGTTGATTCTCCTGGAGTGAATTTTCTTGATCCTAAGTGATATTTTGATTTACTATTTCCTCAGGGTGGCAGTTCAAGTCCTATGCAGCTATGTAACTCTTCCCCTCTATGCACTAGTGGCACAGGTAAACTCTATAAAGACACATTCATGTAATAGTGTGAGAGAGTGTGTTTTGGTTAACTTTTATAAAATTGATTTTAAAGTGAATCCCAAACAGTTTAGTGTCCTAACATTGGATTTGTTACAGATGGGGTCACAGGTGAAGAGCAAAGCCTTGGCTAAAATTCTGAGGCAGTGGCATGTTGAGGTGAGGGAGAGAAGGAGAAAGCAACAAAAACTTGTGAAGTCTTTTAGCTTTAACCACATAAACATGTCTTCAGAATGGAGCCAAGAAAATAAGAGTGCCCCAGAGTTTTCTTCAGGGCTACGTGAAAACACTCGTTCCTCTAGTGAAGGAGAAATTGTAGAAGAGTTGGAGCATGCGATGAAAACAGAGGCAAACTCATCAAGTCATCCACCTCCTAGTGTTGTATAATTAGAATTGCCACATAAAAACATCACAACTTCAACTAGTATTGATTCTATTGAGCACCAGATTCTTAGCAGTGAAATTGTAATATTGTGTCAATCTCTTGGTTCCATGCATTAATTTGTTCCGCTAATACAGTAAAATCTAATGTGCATTATTATTTAGAAGTTCAAAAGAAATTTCTGAACTACTTAAGATAGTAATCTTTTCTGTGATACCCAATCACACTTGTTTATGAGGTTCAAACCAGAAGTTTTCCATTAAATAATCGTTTGCATAACGTTTAAATATCAATATGAACCCCGTCATATCGTTGAAGAGAACATAGAAACATATAAACATGAAAATCCTCTTGTAAAGTTAACTTACTTGTCGTGTTAGGTGAGGACAAGGAGTCATGATTTACAAGGATGAATTTGCTTAGTAGCGTCCAAATGTCACATCAAGGATGAGAAGACTACAAGTGATAAAAAGAACAGTTTGGTTTTTTGTCACTATTACTTGACTAGTGCATTATCCCATAAGTGGTGTCTCTGGGTGAAACCAATCATGCAATTAGTAGCACCTTTCCATGTCGGAATACCCCCCATCGTGACTCTAGATTGAACTTAACCAGCTAGCAAATCAGATTTTGTTGGTATGACAACTGTAATGTCAAGATACCCGAATCCATTTTTGGGTCATTAATCTTCATGAATATTTGCTCTTTTTACAACCTTAAAGTAAGTTTTGGACTTAAAGGAGAAACCATTTATTTGGTTCCTTGTCTTGCCTTAGTCTCATCTCATGCTAGAGTGAATCATGATGAATCCACTTAAATTGGTAGATCTAACTAGTTCAAGCATATGATTTTGACATGCATGGAGCATCGTATTCTGTTTTTGAAGCATGGACAGAACAGTCTTTTTATCAGCATAGAAGTTGTGGAGTTTAGAATCCACGTCCCATGTCCATGGTGACCACACCCTTAGTTGTCCAAGGTTGTCCCACACACTTCTCCACGTTCATTTGCCTTCACTCGCTTCTCTACTTCTCTTTCTTTTCACCACCACCACACTTGCCGACAGGCCACTACTCTCTTCAGCCTTCTCATACGCAAATCTCACTCTCTCTCAGACACACACACAAACACAAACATAAGCAATGGAAAACAAAAACTTTCTATGTACTATAGAAGAAATGGATAGTCTTTGGTTTCACAAACTCATTTTCTTCTCACAACCAAGTCCAACAGCATCAGTTACTTCCTTACCATCTCCACCAGATGAAGAAAAACCTATTCCCACATCAGAATCTGCGTCTTGCTCATCCTTCATTCTTTCTTCACCACCTCCACCAGATGAAGAAACTTCAGCGGATGAATCAGCTTCTTCAGAGAAACCACTCTCATCAGAGTCAATATCTGTGCTTCTTCAGGTATAATATAACTGAAAAGCAGTCAGAGTCAGTACTTCTCAGCATTCTATCTATTCGGTATTATGAGTTCGTTTTTTATTCATGTCATGACCATTCTTTCTACTTTGTTTTTATTTACGCAAAAGGATGGTTCAATCAACAATGAAGAAGAAGAAGAAACAAAGGAAAGATTGGCCAGAATGGAGCTTTTGTTGGTGGGTAACAAAACTCGTTCACACTCAACCTCCCCATCAAGTCAAAACCGTGACAGAAAATCGAGGAATCCGGTTACTACTACAAGGAAACTGCAGAAATCCGTAAGCTGCAGAACATTTGGGGAACTAGAACTTGATGAAGTAAAGGGTTTTATGGATCTTGGTTTCACATTCAACAAAGAGTATCTAAGCCCGAGAATGATGAGCGTTGTTCCCGGGTTGCAGAGACTCGGTGTTATGGATTCAAAAGAAACGGTTGAAGGACATTACACGGAAGCAGAGGAAGAAAAGAGAGATATCATGAGACCATATTTATCAGAGGCATGGCTTATAAAGAGACCAGATTCCCCACTACTAAACTTGAAAATTCCGAAACGTTGTTCATCTGCAAATATGAAGAAACATCTTCGGTTCTGGGCTAAAACTGTGGCCTCAGAAATCCACCAAAAATGAGTTATGGTCCATATGAGGAGCCGCCACATGTGATATAACATGTCATAGCGAAATAATTGTATGTTAATAAAAGCATAACGAGAGAGGTAGGTGGTGCAATCTGAATTGTGATTTCTTCGATCTCCTTTTTGTTTGGTATGCAATAAAAGGGAAGGTTGTTATTGGAACCAAATGTGGAGGCTTAGTTAATGAGTTTGATACTAGTTAGGTAGATAAAGCAGGAAGAAGATAAACACAGACAACAGAAGGAGGGACCCTACAACTATGATGTGGTTTTTCCTCACAAGTGGGGTTTCAAGAATTCACAAGCTGTTCCATTGTTTTTTGTTGGCATATGTGACCGGAGAAATCGTTATTGGTGTCATGTCTGGCTTCTTTGTTCTTATTACATCAATGGAACAATGGTTTTGCACCTGCTTCAACCCTACCCTGTCCTATCTATACTTTCTTTGTACACACACCGCTTATGGAAACAAAAGGAAAAAAGTAAAAACATCATTTATTAGTATCAATATTTCTTACACGTGCACACACACTGTTATTTGAACGAATTTAGGCAATCTTTATCATAACATTAATCATTCTTCTTTTTTAATTACAATTTCTATCTATCTATTCAAGCTACGTACTTTACTTGAAATTTTATTTTCTGTATAAAAAAAATCATCGATTATTCCCAAATTTTGAAAGTAAAAAAAGTAAGCTCATTAATGATTATAGTGGGAAATATTTAAACAATATGTTATATTACTACTTTTGTGGCCACTATTTAAAAAAAAAATCTTATTTAAATAGTTTCTATATGAAAAATAAGTTCAATTTATAATTTTTTTCTACTATATATATTTATATATTCCTATATCCACTATTAATTTTCTTTTAATGATAAAATTAAGAAAACATAATTTAAAAATTATATAAATGTTTCACTAATAAACGTTAATGATAGATTATCCCATAATACAAATGTCCGCAGTAATAAATTCCAATGAAAATAAAATTAGATAATCAATATAAGTCCAGAATTATATTATTTCTAAGGAATTTTAAACAATTGAAATTAAACCTTTTAATTTTATTTTGAAAAATATGTTGTTGTTTTTATTTAAAATTTCAACGAAAAATAAATAAATAAAAATCTAAAAGAATTAAAAACTGATTTTTTTTTAATTGCAAGCATTAACAGAATATCATATGTAATTTCAAAAACTAAACTCACTCGTTTTTTTTTTTTTTTTAAAAAAAATC
>Ga0214544_1005928_pt1 | contig 23116 bp, 26 predicted proteins | sample CNSS3metaG_FD_160074 | JGI IMG/M metagenome (GOLD analysis project Ga0214544, IMG submission 160074) | Root nodule microbial communities from cowpea collected in UCLA plant growth center, Los Angeles, California, USA - CNSS3 | ecosystem: Host-associated > Plants > Roots > Nodule | place: USA...
ACTGAGTTTGTGGGATCGAATGACCAACTCGCAGACATGTTGACCAAGTCATTAAGAGGACCTCGAATTGAGTTTATTTGTTCCAAGCTGGGTACATACAATTTGTATGCTCCAGCTTGAGGGGGAATGTAGGAGTAATTAATATATCTAGGCAATCATGATGTGTAAGCTAGGAGGTTGAGTGTTGGATAACCTCTAACCTAGCACCTAGCTGCAGCCTTTAGTTTTTCACCTTTTTTGTATCTCCTTCATCATATATATAAATATCAGGAATAGTAGAGGGGATTCTCATCAAGCCTTCAAACATATTTTGTCTGTTTTAATCTCAACTATACTTTTATATGTCCAACGCTTATTTGAATATTAATCTTAATGATTATTGGCTATCTTAGAACATTGTCATACTGACTTTTCTTCCTTATTTCATTATAGATTTATTATAATCAAAACCTTCTTTCTTTTAGACTTGTCTAACGGGGTTTCCAACGTCTAATACTAATAATCTTCCTGTTTTTTATGATGACAAAAACTATTAAGAAACATGATAACTTTGAATTAATGCCAAACATAATTTTTATGATATCACTTGTTGATTTAATCAATATCCTAGGTATATATATATATATATATATATATATATATATATATATATATATATATATATATATATATATATATATATATATATAAAATATATAATATATATATATATATATATATATATATATATATATATATATATATATATATATATATATATATATATATATATATATCAATCAGAGCAATAATATTCAAGTGATATCAGACCGTAGTAAATATATACCCTTTATTATTATGTCTCATTTGTAATCATGTATTATGCGTATTTCTCCCCCTTTTTGTCAATAAAAAAAAGGTTAAACCATAAGAATAAAGAAGGAGAGAATGTGTTTGATAGTTTTCATTGATGATTATATATTTATAAGGATAAATTACAGAGCACATAGTGGATTTGAAGCTAAGAAAAAGTAGTCTAAGGGTCTTAAGGAAAGGTCTTGTTTCAATTTAAGTTAAGTGAGAATGGTTTGATTGTTGTTGTAAGCTATTGCATCCAATCTCTTTGAGTGTCCTCTATTGTCTTCAACCTACACTTAATGGTTGTAGTGAGCCTCACTTCAATATCCTCTAATGGTATGGAGGGTTTTGGTCTTTAGGAATTGATTTTCAAGGTGAATGAATGACCATTTTGTTGCTCTAGCTCTTCAGGTTTTGGTTCCTCGAAGACTTGTTCTTGAGGATTTTCTACTAAACAATATTGGATTTTACGACGTTAATGTTATGCATTGTGCTTTCCTATTATATTATAGGCTTTCAGCTTCTTCCTGACTATATCTTACCATTGTATTCATCAAAAACTAATGAGAGCCATTTGAGAGTTGTCTCTCACTATTTCTTTTAATATCATAATAGCTTCTCATTTCATATGGTATGCTTTATAGATATGAGACTATGTACTATGGTCACATCATCTGGAGAGAAGGTGTGAGCATGAGTGATGATGGAGATTGCAGACTATGTACTATAACTTGGGGTGGCTATATCAAAAGATGAGGAAGCCTCAATATTGTATCTTCATATCAACTCATTCCATGCATCAAATGAATCTTCATGAGTTAAATCCCTTCTCTTAACAATAAACCTTGGACCAGTCCTTTACAACTGGTTGTAAGAGGTCTTAGTAGGTACTTTGGAGGAAACCTTAGGCGTTGACTTCTTGTTCCTCCCTAATTTAGACTAAGCATTTTGGGACATAGTAGGTTTAGTACAACTTTTAGTGATAAAGGTGTCCCAAACATATAGTTATTTTCCAAACATATAGAGGGTACCTAGATAGTTTTATTCATGATGAAAGTAACTTGGGTACCTTGTAATTGTGGGCCAAATATGTAGTTTTCTATATGTGTTTTTTATGCTCTCTACAACTAATTTATCTACTTTAGGTTAAGAGAGAGATTTGAAAGTTAGAGCAAATTAGGGAAAATCAGGGCAAAAATCATCACTAACAGAATTCAAAATTCATAAACACACATTGTAGATGTAGAAACCCCAATCTAAGAAAAACAAAATCAGGGCAGATCAAGGAAAATCATGGTAAAGTCAAGACAACCTATAAAAAATGGTGAGGGCGATAGGGAAAATTAGAACCAATCAAGATAAATCAAGGCAAATTGTGGTGGCTCACCTCTTTACCTTATGGCGGAATCGCCGTTGTGAGATTCGCTTATATGGGATTCGTCATGCATGCATCATGTTTTCGCTCTACCTATTGACTCGCGTGGTGTGTTATTGGTCTCATATTAAATTTGCACAACGAACCTATTGGTGGTGGCTGCCACCACTCGTAGAACCTTCGTTGCTATGGGAACTGGTGTCGCTCTCCCTCGCATCACATGAACGCCTTATCTCTCAATCTCACGTGGTTGTGTTTTATTTTTATGCAGTGGTGGACAAGGCTAAGATTTCCTGTGTAGTGGTGGTGGTTCGCAAATGGTGGTGGTGGTTCGCAAACGGTGGTGATGGCTCGCAAGCGTGGTGTCCTGCCCTAACCCTATATGACCTTATCCGTGTGAGTGCACCAAAAATAGTTGTTATCTCTTGTTTTTTTTTAAGACAAGCACAACCTATTATGTGCGAGTTAGCAACAATAACATTTTTTTTTTTGAAACAGGTTGCGAGCTGCCCGATTTTACACATGTGCTGGCCCTATAGGTTGGCAGGTTGTGTAAGACAGGTTATTGCAGGGTGACGAGTGAAATCTCTTGCCTGACCCACCTTTTTTTTTATCGATCATGGCCTATTTTGACACCCTTATGGCTAGGGTGGATTAAAGAGTGTGTGCAATCAACTTGTGTTTGTCTTGATCACAGATGACACCATTCTTATTCCTACTAGTAGTATAGGACATGGTAGGGTTGTTTAGACTAGCGATTAAGAAAAACCTATATTGTAGATTCATAGAAGGTGAAAAGGAAACTGAAGTTAGGTTACTAGAGTTTTCAGAGGACACTCTTTTTGTGAGTGATGCAAGTCTAAAAACATGAATAGGCTGTAAAAGTCGTGTTAAGAATTTTCGAGTTGGTATCAACACTCGGGGTAAATTTCTCTACAACTAAGATTGTGGTGGTGGGATTGAACATGATATGATACAAAACTTCTCCAACATCCTAAACTACAAGTACATGAAAATGCTTTTTGACTATCTTGGATTACCAATAAGAGGAATCCAAGCAGAAAACAGTTATAGCAACCTGTGGTTGCTAAATCTGAAAATAAACCGTTTAATTGGAAATGTAAATTGTTGTCTTTTATTGACCATGTGTCATAAAATCTATAATTTATGCTCTATTAGTATGTTTTCTATCTTTCTTCAATGTGTCAAAGAGTGTGTGCAATGAACTCACAAAAGTAAAAAAAAAAAATCTGGAAATAGAAAAATGGAATTGGAAACTAGTTAAGGAGGATCATGGCTTGTGGAGAGAGGTATTTGACTCGAAATATGGGTCATAGAGGAACTTGAATGTAAATTACATATCTAGGTTTGAATCTTGGTGGTGGAAAATTCTTTGTAAAATGTGTTGAAGCTTTGACAAAGGAGCCTAATTTGACAACCAAATTGAGTGGAGTGTAGGTGAAGGGAATGTAGTCAAGTTTTGGGAAGAGTAAATGGGCAGGGCTTGAACCACTATTCCATAGGTTCCCTAAGATGTTTCTAATCTCTAATTATAAAGAAAAAACTACATGGGAGGTAGGGAGATGGTTAGGCAATACCTGGGCATTGCATCTGACTTGGAAAAGAACCAGATTTGAATAGGAGACAACTCAGGAGGCACAACTCCTTCATCTCTTAAATGCCTAAGGACTCAAGAAAATGATGAGGGTGTATTCTCAATCAATTCAACCTATAATATTCTACAAGAAAACACAAGTGGGGTGGAGGGTACTATTTTTAATACATTATGGACCATTATCCATAAGGCACAATTATTAGGATGAAGGAAACTCTAGGACAAGCTCCCAACAAAGGTTAAATTACTTGTAAGAGGGGTCGAACTACAAAGTACCTTATGTGACTTGTGTTCATCCTATGAGGAGAGTGTAAAACACTTGTTATTTTCTTGTAGAGTAACTCAAGAGGCGTGGAATATGTGTGATATATGGTTGGGAATACTTTTAGTGCATCACAATCAAGCTAGGGCTAACTTTTTTCATTTTCACCTCACTAATCTTAATAGTAAGCAAAATACAATTTGGGGAAGTTAAGTTATGTAGGAATCGAGTAATCTTTAAGTAGGGGAACATAAATACAGGGGAAATTCTTGATTCAACACAAGTTACGGTATGGACTTGGATGAAATATAAAATCCCTAATTGGTATCTCTACCTTACTATGCTTAAACATATTAGTACATATGTTGCAAAAACTTAAAAACTATTTTACAATTTTGTAGGAGGCATGACCAACCCATGCATGCCATGTATGAAGAGTGTTTGCATCAACAGTGGAATGATGAATTTGAGGAGTTGGGGTAGGTATTTGAGATGGAAAAACGTAGATACCATCTTTAATTCTTCCTTAAAGAAGTATCTTTCAAGTTCCCTATCGTTTGACATTGCTGAAATTAGGGTAGAATTCGAAGAGGACATTATAATCTTTTGTAAACCGAGATACACTTAACAAATTCTTGGTAATGATTGGCACATGTAAGGGATTATCTAAAAGAAAACATGGTGAATTAACAAATGAAGAGAAGAAAGCATAATCATAGTTATGTACTGGTACACTTGTTCCATTGCCAAGAGTAATATGTTCATTACCAATATAAGAAGATTTTTAAGAGAATACGGAAAGATCGTTGGTGATATGATGGGAAGCTTCGCTGTTCGAATACCATAGTGGACCAATAAAGGTGTTGGTATATGAAAACTGATTTTTTTGATCAATCGAAAGAATTGAAGTTTGAGAGTTATGCGCCTAAGGAGTTTTATATGTTCTTTGATCTATCCCAATATTTAAGAGTCGTATGAACTTCAATAATGGGCGCACCTATGACAACAAGAGAATTTGTTGCATGCTTGGTATCAAAAACATAGAAAACAACTAATCGATCATATTTTGGGGATTTAACTTAAATCTTGAGCTTTTTACTCTTTTCACGTGATTGAGTGGTAGACTAGATCTTGAACTTCTTCCATATATGCGTTGATGTAGTGAGACCCATCATCTTAGTTAAAAGCATGGGTGTCATAGATGAAAGAAGCCATGCCTCAATTAAACTATCTTATTGATGATACTAGAGAAATCTTGGATTGATAACATTAGAAACATGATCTTCTTTAGTGAGATATTCTAGAGGTGGTGCAGAGCCATCGAGAATTTCTGAATGTGGAGTCTAGTGATTGTTGCAAGAACTAGATGTTGTCAGGTCAAAAAGTTCTCTTCATTTAGTTTAAAATGAATGTGTGTAAGAATAAAACATGAGATGTAGCAGCAGATTAAGCAAGACTAGTGGAGGATAGTGTGGATATGAAGGAACCTTCAAAAGCCATGGTTCAGGTTAAGTTCTAGATACCATATTAATATCGTATGAAGAGAGACAGTAGAAAGAAAGCTTTGTATTATTATTTGAATAAATAAAAGACCATTATTAGAGGAAGCTTAAATAAGGAGAGATACATTTATGTAAAAACATGCATTTTTGTAGAGGAACATAAAACTAATTGACAACTAACTATTAGATTGAAATAGTGATTTAACCCAAGAAGGTGGGAGGGGGGGTTATTTGGCTGTTTGAAAATGTTTTGTGAGCTTAAAACCCCTTTTGATTGAATCAAATAGATCACAAAATTTGAATGCAAAAGTTGTAGAAGAATACACTTTTAATCGATTAAAAAATAAATAAAAAGATTAATTTGTTCTTTAGCCTATGAATCAATTGATTAAAATTTCAAATCAATCCGCTAAATTCCTGGGAAATTATGTAGAATGCAAAATTTGCAGATTTAACTCAAACAATAAATTTTTACACGCAAGACTTGTTCCAAAAGATATTTCTAACAGGTATGCATTATCGGATCACACAAAAACGCATTAAATCTCAACAAAGAATGATTTGCTTGGTCTTCTTGAGTTTTTAAAGTGAGAGAGATTAAGGAAAAATTTGAGCTACATCTAGTTTTTATATTGGTTCACTGAATCATAGAGCTACATCCAGTTTACCAAGACAATTTGAGCCTAGTTTCCACTATATTCAAAAGTTTTATAAATCACACACCAAGATTAAATTTTTGTAGAAAGAAACACACAATGATTTTTGACTCACATAAAAATCTACACAACAACCATACAAGAATCACACTCACAGACCTGAAATAACACAAGAAAAACAACCAGAGGCACAAGAACTACAAAACTTGATGGTGGCTCTCTCTAGCCAAAAACACATGAGTTCTTGAAGCTTACACAAGGCTAAAATGCCTCCAAGATCAACCAAGATTTTCAATCTTTACCTTGTAGTTGTGTAATTCAGAAGGAGAGAGTTTTCTAATGATGAATGACAGGTTTTCACGCTCAAAAACTCAGAATCGTACTTTTGTTCTCGAAAACATAGCTTATATAGTCTGGTCTTAAGTGAAATCAATCCCTTGAATTTTTCGTACAATCTATTGATTTCACTTGACCTAAGTGAAATCAGTCGATTGAAAAACAAATCAATTGATTGAATGCATTCATACTATAAACTATATACAACAAGCCTTTTAACTTATTAAAACTCATTTTAACAAACTAAAAAGAACAAACTAAGGCTAACAAGACATCTAACCTATGTCATATAGCCTACCAACATGATATAACATGTAACCATTGCATTTAACACATCATTTACCTATTTAATCAAATAGAAACATGATCTTCAAGCAGATCTTCATCAATCTTCATCAATCACATGAGATCTTCATTCACTTTACTTTATCAAATCTTTGCACAAAGCTTGCTTGTGCCAACAATCTCCCCCTGATTTGATGAAGCTAACATCCTCGAGTTGAATTGATGAATTAAGATCCATAGAGAAACCTGAAAAAGCTTGTGCATACAATATACAAATATACAAACACACATCCAAGCAAAAAACACACAAGCATTCATACATATCACATATGCATATGCTCCCTCTATCATTAATAATTTGATTTAAATTCATATTTATAGATCAATTAGCTATATTACATGGTTCCAACAGATTTAATTTCAGGTTCTCAAACTTTAACCAATTTTACTCATTTTTCTCACTTTTGGATTCATCAAATGAAAGATAATGCACATATCATTTTGGAAAGAGTAAAATTTTCATTAATACATCAATCATAGATTTGCATCATGTTGTATTAACTATTTGATTTGCATCCTTTATGGATTACCATGTTGTATCTATAAATAAGACTCTTCCTATCAGTAATAAGACACACAAAAAAGTTGTTCCCTATTATCTCATTCTCTATTCTTACTTCTATTCTTCTCTCTGTTATAAGCTTTATTTCATAACAAGTTATCAGCACAATGCTCCAACCAACTAAAGGCTAATGGAAGCTTTTTTTCTATGTTATGCATGTCTTAATCCAGGCTCTTCCTACAATCCTTCCTTCATTTACAATTCTATCTTTCATTTTTTTTTTGTCATAAGAATGGTTTGACTTTATCAATCTTCATCTTTATCTGGTTATTATTATTATTATGATGATGATGATGATTATTATTATTACTATTATTTTATGTGCTAATTCTAATCATGTCAAACCTTACAAATTTTGAATTTGTGACCCTTGATATTATGAGGAATAATTAATTATATTCGATATTAAATTTTGAAATACATTTAAATGCAATGGACTTGGTGATACCATTAAAGAAAGATATAAAGCATTTGAGCAACTAATTTGCTCCTACGACAACAATATTGTGAAAAAAGATTTCACAAATATTCTGAATTTATTTCATGTCTCTGTATGGCTGAACAAAGTAATGAGCTTTTGATAGAAAATCATGAAACCTTTCTTATTGGTTCTGTTCCATTCCTAGAAGTGAAAACTTCAACATTTGATTTATATTTTCATGATTGTGATATTGATTATAGACTTGGTTATAAAAGAAAATTCAAAGACACATTTTGTCACTAGAAGTGGCACAATAATGTGAAAAATGGGAAAGAAAAATGTGAAAATATTGACAAATAAGATGAAAGTATATATTATCATTACGGTGGTCAATGCCATTTGAGTTGTATTTGTTGTACACCAAAGCAACTTACAAATAATGAGAAGAACATAAAAACACATTTTGCTTATGAAGATGGTGATTCTGATTATGGCCATATGAATGCTACTCATCTTGATATTATTATTTTATTTGTTAAACCAAATGGAAGTATTGATCACCTTATTGGTTATGAGAGTGTTAAAAAAATTATCAAATTGATATTTATGTTTATATAAAGAATGAAGGTTGGCACTAGCACCAATGATGAGGATATGTGTCCTATTGATAGTGCAACAACTTATACAATTCTCAAGAGTAATACATTTTTCTCTTGTTTAGTAATGCGAGACATCAATGTTAGTATTATTTATATTACTACATATATATTTGAAGGCTCTAGAAGAGCTATTATACTTCTGCCAAGAAGTTGAATATAAACTTATTAAATTTCAAGGATATTTGTCTAAATGGATATCATATTGATACAAACAATGAAAAAGATATGAAATATCTTTATATCTTTACGATTGAGTTGAAAAAAAAGTGTATTAGAGAAATTATCAACATTCTCTTATGTTTTGTACTACACATATATTAGTACTATTGAAAATCATGTCATGGTAAACTAGAAGTTTACGAATCAAAATGAAGGCCATGTTTGGCATGATCAGTTGGATGATTTGTACTACACATATATTAGTACAATCAAAATGCATGTCATGGTAAACCAAAAGTTTATGAATCAAAATGAATTCCTTATTTGGTATGATTAGTTGGGTCTTTTTGAATCTATTATGATGTAGAAAAAAAGGTTGAAAAACTCCTGTGGAAACCCACTTAAGAGTCAAGAAACTTCTTCAGACCAATGAGTTCTCATGTACTATACGTTCAAAAAAGTTGATGATAAGACCATCACTAGAAAAATTAGAAATGAGTCAATCTCATTTTCAGAACGAATACAAGGTATTAATTGATGCATCAACACACCCACCATGTTGATCATTTATACATTTCCTGATTTTAATTGATACATCAACTAGATGGTCACATATTTTTTATTATCAACTTGTAAACAAGTACTTGCAAAGTTATTAGTACAATTAAGAACTCACTTATCAGATTATTCGACTAAGAAAATTTATTTTGATAATACTGGTGAAATTACATCTCATGTTTTTCATTAGCATTGTATATCAATTGCAAGACCATTACTTATGAGAGTTAATCTTCCAATGGCTACTTGGGGATATGCAATTTTTCATGTTGCATTATTGATTCGCATCAAACCAACAAGTTATCACAAATACTCTATTATACAATTGGTTTTTGGTCAATGACCTAATATTCTCATGTAACAATTTTTGGGTGTGGTGTATATGTTTTCCCACCAAAAGGGACTATGATGGGTCCTCGGAGACAATTATATGTTAGATATGTGTAAGCCCTTTTTTCTATTCTAATAAGATTTGGGCTTGACCTTATTAGAGGGCTTGGGGTCAGCCACCTTGGTACCCCCAAGACCCCTTCCAACCACTTACCCACTCATGTTGTCTCCTTTTTCCAAAAATAGTTCCCCTTCGCCCTCATAGTGCTGAAACAAGAAGCTCTACTAAGTGAAACATCCCAACTAGAAATTACTTTATTAAAATAAATAAATAAGAAAAGAAGATCAAACGACAAACTCTTATTATTCCCAAACGTGGGAAAATTTAAAATTATTTTTCAAGCGCCATAATTCAAATATAAATAAATAGAAGTCTTATTACAAGTTTTCAAAATCCAACAAAATAAAAGAACATAAAAAAAATCCCTATCTCAAGAGCCCCAAGCTAGCCCTCTCTCTGTCTCTATGCATCACCAGCATCACATGTATTATCATCTGCTCCCGTGTAACGAATCACACGATCATCGCCAAACACAAATAGAAAGGGTAAGCTTATAAATAAAACTAACATATAATATAACGGGATAAAAACAATAAACCCATATAATTCACCCGAGTTAGTTCTTGGCCAAGAGCTTAATCCCTAAGGCTTTTCAACCTTCACGACACACAAATAGTTAGCCTTGGATTCAGAATTTATGATGCTCAAACGAACCTGCCCGCTCGTGGTCCTTCCTCTACAAACCTCCCTGCTCGTAGTCCTTCCCTACGGACCTACCCACTCGTAGTCCAACACACGTGAACCATAAGCTACGTACCTCCCCGCGCGCAACATCTCTCAAGTGTGAGCACATAACACACGAACCTACCTCACTCGTATCCCCACACGAGACTAACTGAATATGAACCTCCATGCTCATATCATCACGTGTTCACCACCATCCATGAACCTACCCGCTCATGGCACAACATCTTCTAATCCAAGTCCGCATCAAGGCTACAAACAACAAACGCAAAATTGTACTTTTCTCGCTTAGGCTAGAATCCTTAGCTCAAGTGACCAGGCCACCACAAGTGCAGGCATCCAGTGAATTCAATCACTTTATATTTATTAGATAATTGAGTCAAAGGGTATTGCATGTTAACAAAAAGAAGAAGATGGACATCTTCCTCCAATAAGGAGTTTTGATGATGATGATGATGACTTATGAAGAAGTATGGAAGACTTGATGATGATGCATGGAAAAATGTTGAAGACTTAAAAGAATGCTTCGATTCAAGAGATACATTGAAGAATTAAGGGTTTAGTTATGTAGGTCTTGTAATATGTGTAAGTTATTTAAAATTGTTAAATTAGAATGTCAAGAGTCAAAAGATAAAACCCAAGTAGTAGAGGACCAAGAGAATTTTATTTATTTGCAAAACTCACTGGAATAATTTATTATTCTTAGTGATAATCGATTATCTTAGTTAAAACTAATTTTTGAGAAAATCCTCTACTGATAATCGATTATCACCTGCTGATAATAGATTATCTTGACTGATAATAGATTATCACAGCGAGAAAAATATTTTTACAAAAGTTTCAGTGATAATCGATTATCTATGGCAATTGTGACTTAAATTTTCATATTCTTAACCTAATTTCAAAATACGCTTCTATAAATAAAGTGGTAGGCTTTCATTTAAAAATATAGAAGCTAGAGAAGTCTGAGTACTTGATAGCTCTTTGTGGCAAGACTTTGAAAATCCTAGTGTCGGTAGAGCGATAACGTTCATCAAGTGGGATCTTGAGTGATTGAGTGTTGTTATTGCTAGGAGAAGCCGATCATCCTTTGTGTGATTCAAAGGAGGTGTTCATTCCTTGTGTGATTCAAGGAAGGTGTTTTCATCCCTTGTGGATTTCAAGGGAGTTGTCTTCATCTCTTGTGTGATTAAAGAAAGGTGTTTTCTAAACCCTAATCTTTCTTATCATTAATTGTAAGTTTGGTTTATTTTAGTGATTGAGTTAATCTCGTTTTTGAGAGATTAACAACTAGACGTAGGGTCTTTTGATCTGAATCAGTATAAATACTTTGTGCAATTTTCTCTTCTCTACTCTCTTTATTTTATTGCGTTTATTAAAATAAAGGAAATAATTTTAATTGATCTTTGATATTAAAAGTGAAAATTTTAAAAGCACAATTTTTATTAAGAACTCAATTCACCCTCCTCTTGGTTTTTGTCCAAACGCTAATTATTACACTGCATGATACCAACAATTGGTATCAAAGCTTGCTTTGATAGTTTTTCAAAATTTTCGGAAATGGTTAGACAAAACCAAACTTTTGCTGATGGTGCGTCTATTTATAGACCTCCACTTTTTACTAATGAAAATTATCCTTTCTAGAAAGTCAGGATGCAAATCTTTTTCGAGTCTATTGATAGAGGTATCTAGGATGCTATTTTAAATGGTCCTTTTGTTCCTACTATTATTGTTAATAATTTGCAGGAACCTAAGCCCTTTTCCCAATGGAATGCAAAAGAAAATAGAAGGGCTCAATATGATGTTAGGGCTAGAAATATAATTTCATCTGCTTTAACCCTTGATGAGTTTTATAGGATTTTAGTTTGTACAAGTGCCCAAGAAATGTGGGAGATTTTGCGAGTAACTCATGAAGGAACAGATGATGTTAAGCGTGTATGGAAGAACTCATTAATTCAAGAATATGAGATATTCCGAAAGCAATAAGGCGAAACCATCTATGATGTGCAAAAGCATTTTACGCACATCGTCAATCATCTTTCTGGGTTAAGTATAAAATTTTATATTGATGAATTAAATATTAAAATTTAGAAATATTTGAACAGAACATGGCAACCAAAGGTTACGGCGATCACTAAATCTCAAAATCTTGCAAGAATGTCCATGGCGACTCTTTTTGGTAAGTTGAGAGAGCATGAACTTGAACTTGGGCATTTAAATGAAGAAGAGGACCAAGGAAGGAAAAGGAACATAGCTTTCAAATCTGAGATCATCAAAAGCAAAAGCCCTAAAGAAGATGATGACTCTAATGATGAGAATATAAGCCTAATGATAAAGAAGTTCACAAAGTTTATGAAGAGCAAAGGCAAAGGTCATTACAAAAGGTATAAAAACGAAAACCAAAACTTTGTTTCAAATTTCAATTGCTATGGATGTGGTGAAATAGGTCACGTAAAAGCGGACTACCCAAATGCTAGAAAAGGTAAAGAGAAGAAGGGCAAAAAGGTTTTCAAGAAAAAGAAATGGGAGGATAACGATTCAAGTTCTTCTTCAAGCTCATCCAACTCTAGTGAATCTGATGAAGAAGCAAATATGTGTTTGATTGTTGACCATGACTCTTCTGACAGTGAGGTAAGCTCTTATGGTGAAAATGATTATGATACTTTATATGATGCATTTCAATAATTACTCTTTAAATCTAGTAAATTAGATGCTGCTCACAAGAAATTAAAATTTGATTTTAAGGAGTTACAAAGTAAGTTTGAAAAGTCTCTTAAGGAAGAAGAAGTCTTGAAAACTAAAATTTCAATTTTAGAAAATAAAGAGACTGAAATTATTGAATCTGCATCTTGTAAAAGCTATATGTTTGATTTAAATATTCTAGAAAAACAACCTGAAGATGCATTAGAAAATAAAAGTGTTAAAAAGCCTAATTTTAAGAAAAATAATTTAAGTAACAACAAGCAAGCTCCTAAGAATAAGAATAAAACAGCCCATAGGGCATGGTTCGAAAAAGGTAAGCCTTATTCTAGGAATATAAATTGTGCAACATATTTTTATTGTATGCAAAAGGGGCACACTTCAAATAAATGTAGAATCAAACATTTTGATGTCCCTAATGGAAGATGTGCTTGGATTCCTACTATAAAGTAACATGTCTCTAACCTCAAAGGACCCAGATAAGTTTATTGGGGACCAAGATGTTATTATTTTTTGTCTCGCAGGTTATTTCAAAATCAAGAAAGTCTCTTTGATGTTCAAGAGCTAATATATTCACCAAACTTTTGGTATCCTGGTAAGATTAATGATCTTAGATGGGTTTGGGAATATTATATTTGTCTAAAGTGGTAAAATTCATTGATTTTAGTGTTTTCTGAAAAACTCCGTTGTGATAATCGATTATCTCAAGTGATAATCGATTATCAGCAAATCTGGAAATTTTTGTTCGTGGGTATGAAACAATAATCGATTATCTTAAGCCGATAATCGATTATCTTGCATAATAGAACACATATTTTCAAATTCTTTACTATTTAAGTGAGCTTTTAGAAAACTTAGACCATGAGCAACAATTAGGTACTTCATAAATGCAAATTAGTACGTTGGAGTTCATTTTGTTAATATAACATTTCCTTCTTTAAACCCATATTTTTTTTCATCTTTAGAGTCTCTCTTTCATTTAGGGGGAGGAGTCTTTGATTAAGGGGAAGTATTTGTTCTTGAAATGTTTGTGTTTATCAAAAAGGGGAAATATTACATGTAAGAGGAGTTTTATATCTTAAACAATTTTTTTAAGAGGAACTTAAGTTATTTGATTTAGCGGGATTTGTCTAAAGAATTCATTTTTGATTATGATAAAAAGGAGAGAAAAATTAATTATCTTTTATTTGGATTAACTACTCTTTTCTCTTAAGTTGTTTATTAATAACAAGACATATCAAAAGTCTTCAGCAATTTTTGATCATCATCAAAAAGGGGGAGATTGTTGACAAAAAGAAGAAGATAGACATCTTCCTTCAATAAGAAGTTTTGATGATGATGATGACTTATGAAGAAGTATGGAAGACTTGATGATGATGCATGGAAAAATGTTGAAGACTTAAAAGAATGCTTTGATTCAAGAGATACATTGAAGACTTAAGGGTTTAGTTATTTAGGTCTTGTAATGTGTGTATGTTATTTAAAATAGTTAAATTAGTATGTCAAGAGTCAAATGAAAAAACCTCGTAGAGCACTAAGAGAATTTTATTTATTTGCAAAACTCACTGGAATAATCGATTATTCTTAGTGATAATCGATTATCTTAGTTAAAACTGATTTTTGAGAAAAGCATCTACTGATTATCGATTATCACCTGCTGATAATAGATTATCCTAACTGATAATAGATTATCATAGCGAGAAAAATATTTTTACAAAAGTTTATGTGATAATCGATTATCATATAATCGATTATCTATGGTAGTTGTGACTTAACTTTTCATATTCTTAACCTAATTTCTAAATAAAGTGGTAGGATTTCATTTCAAAATACTGAAGTTAGAGAAGTCTGAGTACTTAAGAACTCTCTATGGGAAGGCTTTGAAAAACCTAGTGTGGGTAGAGCGATAACTTTCATCAAGTGGGATCTTGAATGATTGAGTGTTGTTGTTGTTGCTAGGAGAAGTCGATCATCTTTTGTGTGATTCAAAGGACATGTTCATTCCTTGTGTGATTCAAGGAAAGTGTTTTCATCCCTTGCGGATTTAAAGGGAGTTGTCTTCAGCTCTTGTGTGATTAAAGAAAGGTGTTTTCTAAACCCTAATCTTTCTTATCATTAATTGTAACTTTGGTTTATTTTAGTGATTGAGTTAATCTCATTTTTGAGAGATTAACAACTAGATGTAGGGTCTTTTGATCCGAACCAATATAAATACTTTGCGCAATTTTCTCTTCTCTACTCTTCTTTATTTTATTTTGTTTATTAAAATAAAGAAAATAATTTTAATTGATCTTTGATATTAAAAGGGAAAATTTTAAAACCTCAATTTTTATTAGAACCTAATTCACCCTCCTCTGGGTTTTGTCCAAATTCTAATCATTCCGCTACGCGATACCAACATTGCATTGTTTGCCATCACATGCCTTGTGTGCTTATTGAAATGGCTGTTTAAAATCTGCTTGTTTATATGTATGATGAAAATTACTTTTATCTCTAGCTCACCCTTTTATTTGTTGTATGTTCTCTGTTTGGCTTTTCTTTTTTGCGATGATCACCAAATGTTTAATGTGAGCAGATGTGGAGATTCCTAGAGATCGTTCAGATGAGGGTGATGTTGCTGTCCAGTTTAGGGATGTTAGTTATGGCTCTTTTGAGCATCTTTTAAAGCATTGATGCTTAGGTAGTTTCTTGCTTTGTGAGCAATTCTTTTGCCAAATTGTTTCTTTAATTCTTGTTCGAGGCATTCTTGTTGTGCCTTTGGATATTCCTTTTAGTATACTATGAATAACTCTAAAGGTTGATTCTTATATACTTTTCGTCGGTGCTCTATATTTTTGTTTTTATACTATAAACATGCGACGTTTTATTTATTAGAATTATTCTACTAAATCGGGACGTTACATTGGATATCATTCTCCCTCAATAATAAAATATCTTGAACCTTCAATAGGAAACTTATTAACAGTTCGCCTTTTTGACTGTCACTTTGATGAATAAGTTTTTCCAACATTAGGGGGAGAAAGAAAACAATTGGAAAAAGATATTGGTTGGAATGAATTATCATTACCTCGTCTTGATCCTCATATAAAAGAATGTGAATTAGAAGTTCAAAGGATAATTCATTTACAAAATTAGTCAATCAATTACCTTATGTTTTACTAATAGAAAAAGGGTAATTAATATCAGTTGCTAATGCTCCAAAGATAATTTATATTAATTCATAACACGCCTAAAGCGTGGTAGGCCTATTAGTTCTAAAGATAAAAACTATTGAATGAGAAAGTGAGCTAAAATGCAAGATGACATACTCAAAAAGGAGGAAATCCCAAAAGATTCATTTGACATAATTAATGATTCGGTTTCAGAAGAACCTCAGGTACCTAAAATTGTTCAAAATGAGGAGATCTGAATAAAGTATGTCATGAATCATATAATATGGAAGAAAAATGAAGTCAACATTGTCAAAACTTTTACATATAATATAGCGATGAATGTTATGAAAGACAATGAAGATCAATAACCAATGATCATTGAATATTGAATGTAGCGATTATAAGACCCGTGAAAATTAATTAGTTAATTAATTAATTAATTAATAAATGCGGGTAGTGGGAGCCTTTATGACATTAAATATTGATTGGTGTGACGTGGAAAAGTACTAGCTCAAGTGGTTGTGAGTACTTTCATTGTGTGAAGGGACTTGGGTTCGAGTCCTATGTATGCTATTTTTGTGTTGTTTGATTTTTATTAATTTTTAATAATATGTATGATCATTATTCTTACGGGACTGAAGGTTGTAATCCACAAATCACTTGAGGGCTTCGGACGGCTGATCTCGAAGTAGGGTACCTGCAAAAGACACTCCGATGTCTAAGTCAGTACTGGATGTCAGAGTATCATAATAATTTAATGCGTAATCAATGCATGGAACAGTGTGTTATTTATACCTTTTTTACCTGTGGGCCCTACCTGGGATGGGCCTTTGGGCCCAATATTCCCTTTTTGGCTATTCTTGGATCTAGTGCTGAGGGGAGAAATTACCAAGAGGTCCTTTGGGGGTTGGCGGTATTCGGTATCCGGTCATGAGGGTCTTTATGGGTGGATGATCTTATCTTGTTGGTCGGATTGGCTACACCACGGATTTGGACTGTCTTGGGGAGGGATGCCCTCACTATTGGGTAAGCGGTTATCAAGAGGGTCGTTAGAGGGTAGGCGGCTATTAGGAGGGTCATTAGAGGCCGCGTACTTCGGGAGGTTTTCTTTTGTAATATATGCGGCCACAGGTTTTGCTGAGGGCCATGTTTTAGGGAGGGTGTTCGGTATGGTGTGTGCGGCTACTGGGACCATTGTCGAGTAAGCGGCTCTGAGGCTTTGCTGGGGACCGTGTACTAGGGGGTGGGGTCCTTCAGAGCGGGAGGTAATATGGGCGATCATTAGGCTTGCTAGATGGCATATGAACCAGGGGGAACTCTGTTAAGGTAGGAGGTCAGCGGGTGTGTCCGGTGCCGTGTATTTAGGTTTGGTTGGGACATAAGCCTCCCAGTCTTGAGGAGACAGTGACGTAAAGACTCATCGGGTTCCAGCGTTTTTGCAATTTTCATTTGCGGACTATGGCCGTGTATCCTATGGATATACCAGCCTCCCAATCTAGAGGAAGCGAAGTGACGTAGAGACTTATCGGATGGCGGTGGTGAGTGCCTGGTGTGGATGAGCCACTATGTTTTGTTGTTTTGGTGAGGTTGGGGTTAAGTGTGAGCTTGTGGGTGGCTGACAGAAGGTGCTACTAGGGTGTCAGGGTGCATTGAAGTGATGTGACGTTTGGGTTGCACTGTTCTGCATCAGGGTGCGTTTTCCGAAGTGGTTTGGGCCTTGGGCTTGTACTATTTCGCGTGGGATCTGAAAGGGTGCGTGGTTGGTATTTAAGGCTCGTGGGTGGTGGTTGGTTCACACTTGCATTTTGCACCTTGATTTCGCTAAGAGAGATAGCGGCTTGAGATTAGAGATATTCACGTGAAGTGGCCGTGTTGTTTCTGTGAAGGTATGTCGTCTTCTTCTCATGGTTCTAATTCTGGGGAGTCTGATGCAAGTTATGGAGAATTAAGGTTGGAGTTTCTTAGTAGTTCGTTTGAGTCGCTGCGTGTTGAGGTGGAACGGGAAGTGCGTGAAGATCCGCCTAGTGAGCACGCCGAGTCCTTATGGCCGAAACGGGACGGGTATGGTTGGGTGGCCGAAGGAGGCACTGGATGTGGCTAGTAGGCGGGTTGTCGATGCGTTGGAGAGATTGCCGCCCAGGGCCCCTAGGAAGTGGATCGTGTGTTGTTATTTGACCGATGATCCGGGGCGGGATGTTTGTGGTATGTTTTCTTGTAGCCGTACTAGTTCGCGTGTTGGACTAATCTGAATATGTTGCTTTTTTGCAGGTGTGATGGCTAATTATGCTAAAAAGGTGGGGGCTTCAGAGGATTTGTTTGCCAAGATTAGGGATCAGTTGGCGGCTTCTTCGAAGGGGGAGGGTTCTTCAAAGGCACCGATATTGGCTGGCCCCGTGGTAGAGACAGTGCGTCCTGTAGTAAAGAGGCCGGCTGTGTCGAAGTTTAAGGGTATGGGAAAGGATAGGAAGAGGCTTAGGGCTCTTGCCAAGACTGGGGGGGTTGCGCCTGGTGGATCCAATAACCCGAATTTGGGCAATTTCGAGAAGGCGAAGTTTCAGATGAGGAAGGGGATGGAAATTAAGTTGACGGACCCGGAGGTTGCTATCGTTGTGGCCGTCGATCCTGGTTTGATTATGAGGGCTCTGAATGAGTACATGTCGCGAGGCCTTGTATTGGGGCGAAGGTTGTCGGCGATGATGCAGGAGGATATTGCTGCTGGTGACAAGAAAAAGTTGGCGGAGGAGTTGGCTACGCTGAAGGCGCAGGTGGAGCGTGATCAGCGCAACTCAGATGATGAGAAGAAGTTGGAGGCTGAAGTGAAGAAGTTGAAGGTTGGGATGTCGGCTGCGGAGAAGAGGTTGAAGTTGAAGCAAGTTGAGGTGGATGAGTTGCAGGCGAAGAAGAGTGTAGAGGCCGAAGAGGCGGCTGATGAGATCAGTGGTTTGCAGCAGGCCGTGTACTCGGAGCATGTGAAGGGCTTCGAGAAGGCATTGAGGCAACGAAGTTTTTGTATAAGGAGGTTTTCGTCACCGACTGCCGTTTCAACGTCAATTTGGATATATACGATAATAAGATGATGGACGTGGCGGAGATTAGTAGGTTGAAAGTGTTGGCGGAGGAGGGGGAGGCCGCTCATGGGGAGGAGGAAGGGGCTCTTGTGACGACTCCGGTGAATGTTGGTGGTGACAATGTTTCTAACGAGGAAGTTGCAGAGGAAGAGGTCGAGGTTGCTGATGGGGAGAATGATGTAGCAGAGGAGTAGCTAGTTAGTGTAGTTTCTTTGGGGCGAGGACGCCGACACTTTTTGTTTTTGGTATTTGTAGTTGGGTGTGTGCCCACTTGTTTTGAGCTTATATTGTGGCTGAGTGCCGCTTTGTTTTGTGTAATTTTAAGGGGGTCGTTATGTACTTAAGTTTGCATCATGACCGATGTTGGGAATGAAAGTTGAAAAAGTTGTTTGTTTATAGCTTTGTTTGCGTTTGGTATGTCGCGTGGTTTTACTTGTTCAGTTGATGCCGTTTATTTGCTCGTTTATTCGTATTGTTGGTTAAGGACGGCGTGATTTGTTTGGTTGTGTTATTTGCGATGCGCTTAAGTTAACAAACCTTGGGTTGACGATTTTATACGGCTTCTTGTGGTATATTGGTGTTCGGCTAGCGGCGCTTAGAGTAGCGGCTGGGGGGTGTATTTATTTTAGTTCGACCAACGACACTTAGAGTGGTGGCTGGGAATGTTGATTTTAGCTTCGACCAACGGCACTTAGAGTAGTGGCTGTGAATGTTGATTTTAGTTTCGACCAGCGACACTTAGAGTAGTGGCTAGGAATTGTGGTAGACAAGATCTTTAGCAATGGATTTCTTGTAGTATATTAGTGGGTGGATGCCTCGTTAAAACCTTCCTGGCCAAAACCCTCCTTAGGAAAAAAATACCAGGGCAGGAAAGAGTACATCCATTTACAAGTGATGCTCAGCTAAAATAAAATTTAAGGTAGGAGATGTTCCAAGTGTTAGGTAGTGGCTCCCCATAAAGTTTCTCCAGACGGTATGCTCCCTTGCCGACATCTTTCAATACACGGAAGGGTCCTTCCCAGTTTGGCAAGAATTTAGCTTCGTGTTTTCGGGCTTTACTGGCCATCCTCCAGACTAGGTCTCCCTTGTGGAGAGAACGTGGCGTGAGTTTGGAGTTGTATCTTCTGGCGGCTCTTAATTTGGTCACGAGGTCTTAGATGCATGCTTTTTCTCGCGTTTCGCATAGGAGATCGAGATGGGTATTCATGCAGTCGTCGCTAAATTCTGGATTGTGGTGCCGCTGACGCAGGGATCGTTGTCCGATCTCTACGAGGATCACGGCATCGGTTTCGTAGACAAGGGTGTATGGTGCCTCGTGGGTTGATGATTGGGGAGTGCATCTGTATGCCCAAAGTATTTCGAGCAGCTCGTCTGGCCATGTTTCCTTTGCTCCGTCTAGTCGTTTCTTGAGTTGGCCGAGGAGGACTTTGTTCGCGGCCTCTGCTTGCCCATTTGTCTGCGGGTATTCGACGGAGCTTGTGATGTGCGTGATTTTCAAATTTTGGAAGAATTCGGCGAGACCTTTGTCTATGAACTGACGGCCGTTGTCGGTTATGATTGTGTGCGGGATACCGTAACGATAAATAATGTTCTTCCAAACGAATCGCTGCACCTGGTTGGCTATTATGGTGGCAAGGGGCTCCGCCTCGATCCACTTAGAGAAGTAATCTACGGCGACAAGGAGGAATTTGACTTGTCCTTTTCCCGGCGCAAATGGTGGAGTTCTTCTTGGTGCATGTGCGTTACGGGTCGTGCTTTTGACATTGGATGCATTTTCTAACGTATGTGGTGCAGTCTTCGTCCATTGTTGGCCAAAAGTAGCCGGCGCGTAGTATCCTGGCGGCCATGGTTTTAGGACCTGAGTGATAGCCGCAAATCCCTTGGTGTATCTCTTACATAACGTACTCGGCTTGTTCGTGTGTGATACATTTGAGCAAGGGTCTGCTGAAGCCTCTCCTGAATAGTTCTCCTCCAATTAAAGTGTAACGTGCCGCTTTTCGAGCCCATCCCTTACCTTCGTTTGTTGGGGTGGCTCCTTCTCTAGGTATTTGACAAAAGGTTCCATCCAGGTGCCGGTTGTGGTTATGTTAAGGCATTGATTATTTTTTTCGATGGAGGGTATGTTGAGGGTGTGCTGCAAGAGTGACTTGTATCGCCCCTTCTTCTTGGTGTTGGCGAGTTTGGAAAGGATATTAGCTCTGGTGTTGTTACTTCTGGCGACATGTTCGATTTTGAAGGTTTCGAAGTGTTCAATGAGGGCTGTCACCGTTTGGTAGTATTATGAGAGCATGGGGTCCTTGACCTGGTATTCGCCGTTGAGGTGTCCCACTGTGAGTTTGGAGTCCATTTTGCATAGTAGTTTCTTGGCGTCGACGTCGCGTGCTAGATTGAGGCCGGCTATTATAGCTTCGTATTCAGCTTGATTGTTTGAAGTTTTGAAATTGAAGTGGAGGGATTGCTCAACGAGGATGCCACCGGGGCCTTCCAATACTATTCCTGCGTCGGTGCCTAGCGAGTTTGAAGAGCCATCTACATGCATTGTCCAACAAGTGTCTTGGGTGGGAGGTTGGTCTTGAAGGTCGTTGGTGAAATCTGCTAAGCATTGTGCTTTGATGGGTTCGTGCGATTCATATCGGATATTGAATTCCGACAATTCGATGGCCCAAATAGATAGTCGACTTGCCAAATCTGGTTTTTGGAGGATTTTTTGTACAGGGTGGTCTGTTTTGATGATGACTGTGTGGGATTAGAAGTATGGGCATAGTCGGCGGGCTATTGTTATTAGTGCAAGGGCTACCTTTTCTATCATCTGATATCATGTTTCTGGATCTTGGAGGATGCGGCTTGTGAAGTATATGGGTTGTTGGGTGTTGTCCTTCTCTTGGACGAGCGTAGAGCTAACGACGTTCGTTAATGCTGCTATGTACATTACGTCGAGATCTGTCTTGGTAAGAATCGGGGGGTGGTGAGTAGTTGTTTTAAATTGTTGAAATTTTGCTCGCAAGTCCCATCCCAGGCGAACTTGGCTGATTTTTTTAGTAGCTTGATCATCGGTTTGGTTTTGTCCGCTAACTTTGGGAGAAAGCGTGAGATGGCGGTTAGCCTGCCCACTAGTCGCTGAACTTCTTTGACGTTTGTGGGACTTCTCATGTCGATTATTGCTTGGAATTTTTCAGGGTTGGCCTCGATCCCGCGTTGTGTAAGCATGAAACCGAGGAATTTGCCGCCGTCTACCCCGAAGGTACATTTTTCGGGGTTGAGTCTGATGTTGTATGTTCGCAGGGCCTTGAAGACTTCTGCTAAATCTGTTGAGTGTTGCCTGGGGTTGGGGGATTTGACGATGATATCATCAACGTAAACCTCCACCGTTTTGCAGAGGAGTGGCTGAAAGACTCTATCCATCAAGCGTTGGTATGTCACGCCGGCGTTCTTACGGCCAAAGGGCATGACCTTGTAGAAAAGGTTGGCCTCCTTTGTGATAAAAGTGGTTTTAAGCTTGTCTTCATCGACCATGGGTGATAGAGGCCGTACCCCACCAAATTAAAACATATTAAATGCAGTACATGAAAGTGAACCAAGTCGTCTCCCAACGACCAATATTTTCATTCAAAGCGAATTTTCCAAATGAACACAACAATAAAACACAGGGGGGGTTGGCAGACAGATTCAGAATGCTAATCAATAGATTAATTTAAATGCTACAGTGACTAAAACCGTATTGACATCCCTGATTCAAACGCAATTTCACTTATCATAGGCCACCAAATTAACACC
>Ga0214544_1005930_pt1 | contig 23102 bp, 22 predicted proteins | sample CNSS3metaG_FD_160074 | JGI IMG/M metagenome (GOLD analysis project Ga0214544, IMG submission 160074) | Root nodule microbial communities from cowpea collected in UCLA plant growth center, Los Angeles, California, USA - CNSS3 | ecosystem: Host-associated > Plants > Roots > Nodule | place: USA...
GGGGGGGGGGGTTTAAAAGCTATCTTTTAGGCTATCTTTAAAAGCTAAAAACCACATTTGATTGAATCAATTTGATCACCAAGTTAGGATGCAAAAGCTACTGGACAATATACTTTCAATCAGTCAAAAACAGAGTTAATCGGTTGATTTTACTAGACAAATACTGGTATACTCAACCGATTGAAACAGAAAAATAGTCGACTAAAATACTGGGAAAAATGTAGAAATGCAGATTCGAGTTTTAAACCAGGAACAATGCACAAGAATGATGAAGACAAGTTCTAATTGATTATGCAAACATGCTCTATGTTGTAGATGCCATGAAAACACACAAGATCATGAAAAAGAATATTTAAACTCAAGTTCTTTAAACTTTAAATGATTATGCAAGAAAGAAGGGTTAGAGAAAAGATTGGATCACAAGATTTTTATACTGGTTTACTCAAACCTAAGCTACATCTAGTTTGTCAAGGCAACCTGAGCCTGACTTTGCACTATTTCAAAATATTTACAAAGTTTCCACCCTTCCACTTTCAAAATAAGCAAAAACCACACACAAGACTCTTAAATCACACGAGATTCACACTAGGACAATAAGAACCCTCTTACAGACCTGGAAAACCACCAAGCACACACACAAAGCTTGAGAAGGATTAAACCTCAGTGGTAGCACAACCCTGCCTACCATAAACCACCTTCTCCAAGCTTCAAACACAAGCCAAAAGCTCCATGAATTGATCCAAGATCAATCTTCAACAGCTGCAGTCTGAATGATCACGAAAGAGAGAGATTTCCCAAGTTTCCATAACAGTTTCGCTCTAAAAAATGATCAAGTTACCTCTCTTTCGAAAATCACAGCTTTTATAGTCAAACTGTTACGAAATTCAACAAGTTCATTTCCAAATCAACCGGTTGATTTCACTTGACTTAAGTGAAATAAGTCGATTAAAAACTAAATCAACTGATTGAATAACTCAGTTTAAGACTACTGCAGCCAACCTTTTAACCTGTTGAAAAACCATTCAACAGATTAAAAGAGACATTTTAACTTGTTAAAAAACCATTCAACAGATTAAAACACACAACAAAGACCAAATAAATCAAATTAATGCTACTCTCTCCTAATGATTTATCCATGTGGAGAGCACACGTTCCAAACTTGATCAACATGAATGCCATCAAATCTCCTCATCTTCATCAATGTAGGCTTGATTCCAATGGTAATCACTTCTAAGTAGTTCAAAAAGCTTCATCAAATCTTCATGAGACACACCACCTTGGCTTCACATGCCAACAAGTTGTACGTTTATGCGACAGAGAATGGAGGTTGGGAAGAACGGCAGAGAACGACACAAAGAAGAAGAAGAAGAATAAGAGGAAGAAGAAAAAGAAGAAGAAGAAGAAGAAGAAGAAGAAGAAGAAGAAGAAGAAGAAGAAGAAGAAGAAGATGAAGAAGAAGAAGAAGAAATTGCACAGTGCTTGGAGAAGAAGAAGCAGTGCAGAGAAAGTGAAGAATGAAGCCTCTACAACTCTTCGAAATTTAACCCTAGATAAAGTTTAGGCCTCAGTTATTTGAACAACCGAGGCATAAACCTCTTGTAAAATAAAATAATTAAAGAAAAGATCATTTTGAAATTTTAGCAAACTTATATGCCTCGGTTCTAAAACAACCGAGGCATATACCATGTATAGGCCTCAGTTCTCTAGCAACCGAGGTGTAAACATCTGCGTAAAATAAAATAATTAGAAGAAGAGCGACAATTTTGAAATTTTAGCAAACTTATAGGCCTCGGTTCTAAAACAACCGAGGCATATACCATGTATAGGCCTTGGTTCTTTGGCAATCGAGGCATATAAGTTCGCGAAAATTTCAAAATAGCATTGCGATTTTATATGTCTCGGTTTCTTTAAAATCGAGGCATATCACCCGAGTTAAAAAGACAAAATTGCACTAGTGTGACTTGTGATGTTAATGAAGAAACCTATTTAAGAACATAATTAATCAAATTAGTCAAACTGTCTGCATTTTACAAACATGCCTAACAACAATACAAACTTAAATCAAACTCAAAATCATCAATAATGAAACATATTACAGTGAAGTTATGTAAGCAATTGAAAGCAAGTGGGTGTCAAAGATATTACGCTATGCTCTTAATTAAAGTTCCTAGCTAAAATTCGTGGGGCAAAAAGAGAAAATCATTTATACATTGACCCACTGATGTTCACATTTTTTCTTTACATATATTTATGATATCAATGACAAAATTATACTTAAAACATTCAATTCAAGTCACAGACTACTCAAATTCAATGCACAGTCTACAAAATCGTGTCTCTCCTCCCCAACTGTCTCTCACCAACATATACCTATTTTATGTAAATTTCAAACTTCATCTTCTCACTCTTAATTAAAACTCATAACTATTTTTTTAGTTTAATTAAGGCTCTTTTAGGGTAATGAATCATCAGATCTACGAAGGAAAATGTTTTGAAAAAAGATAATTGTTGTTGAAGATAATTAATTTGTAATAATAAGGGAATCCAAAATGTCTTGATGATGATGATGTATAATCTGGAATGAGTTCCGAAAACATGTCATATGAGAAATGGTTAAATAGTTTTTGATAATAAATGAATATGCAGTGAAATTGTAAGAGAAGAGAAGAAGATGTGGCTAAGTGGGTAAATTAATAATATAGTAACTTGCAATAGCAGGAACTGCGGGTTTTTGTTTCACGTGGGCCACTGTGGGATGGCCATTACATGAGACAAATTTTGTGCTACAGACATGCCTTGCTTAACACATGATCAGCTATAACACATGGGTCAATGTGTATATTTTATTCTACCCACTTTTACCTTATACCTATTTTATTTTGCATCCATTCATTTTGGTTCATTAAGAGAAACTAACGTTCCAATCACATATATGGTTCCAATCACTAATAAAATACTTATTTCTATTCTATTGGTTTGGACGACAATGATAAAAACAATATTCCCAATATAACAACAAAAAAACCATATTGGCAATAAAATACCATTATATAGAAGAGATAAATTAAAAAAAGCAATAATTGAAAATAAGAAATTATTAACCTAATTTTGTAACTGTGTACAAGAAGGACAACTCAAAGACGCCCCACTATATGAATGTGCATTGAAGCCAAACACTTTAGATGGGCAAGGTCCCAAACCTAAACCCCTAACACGCCCGCAATGTTCTTGACTTCCGAAAGCAAAAACTAAGGAATCGATACTTGATACATCTTTTGATTGGGATGTTGATAACTTTGATTCATATGATTGATTTTTTTTCCTATACAAAACACAAGAAGAAACTAATTAAAATAACATGAATTGTGGATGATAATTATAGAGTTATTAGAATCAAACTTACACCAATTTCCCTTGCTTCATCACTAACAAATGTTTCATTAGCATGCTTGGGAGTGGCTACCCATACCTCTCTTCTACTGACCTTTTGGCCACACTCTTTTTCCTATAAAATTTAAGAAAAAAATTATGACATAATTCAAAAAATTAAAACATAAACTGAGGATCAAACCCAACTAGCCAAATACTATGACTAGTGCTTAGATTGCCACATGGAATAAACCCATAAGTAGCCAAACCAAGTCTCACATTTCGAGGGTCCAAGGCAAATTGAGGATGTTTAAGGTCAAATGTCTTCCATGCCTTAGAATCTCTTGGATGCCTTAAGAGGCCTTCATTTGTACTTTTTAATGCATGCCATCGCATATGCTCAACTATTTTTGAAGACATAAACATCCTTTGTAAGCATGGCTTCAAAGGAAAATACCTTAAAACCTTTGCAGGAATCTTTTTTCTTTTATTACTTGTATCACTATCACTTGTACCTTTCTTTTTTGCCTTCCATCTAGATGTTTTACATTTCTTACAAAAGTCCCTATTTGCGTCTTCTCTTAAGTACAAATGAAATCATTTGGACAAGCATCGATTTTTGTGTAATGAAGACCAAGCTTGTTAATGATTTTCTTCACCTCATAGAATGAGCGTGGTATTTTAACATGTTCAAAAGCATCAACTAACAACTCTAGCATCATGGACAATCCCTTGTTAGTTATTTTGCGCATACATTTGATGTAATACAACTTGATCAAGAAAGAAAGTTTAGAATCTTTATCACACCCTTCATATAAACTCTCTTGACCTTCTTGCATCAACTGAAAAAAATATCCAAGATCATCATTCATATTATGGCTTGACGCTGCACCTATTTCCTTATCATCCACCATGCCATCATTGTATTAATGATACCTAAATGCACCATTAATCATGTCACACATTGGATTATTAGAGAGAATTACTTCATCGTTTTCTTGTTGCATTACATGTATTTCATCTAGCACATTTACTCCTCTTCTCTCCCCATATAGAAGCCACATTGTATATCCTTTAGGAAAAGGTTTGAGAATCAAGTGTTCATACACTATTTCAAGACATTGCCACTTGTTAAAGTTGCATTTTGGGCACGAACATACTATCTCCCTCCCCACACTGCTATTGGCAAATGAAAAATCCAAATATGTGTTCAATCTTTCCATATATTGAGGTGTGTTTCTAGGCATCTCTATCTAAGATTTGTCCATTGAGAATGGGGTCTATTCAAGTCAATTAATTGATACATTATTTCAAGACAAGAATAACATACATAACAAAGGAGAATAGGATTGATAAAATCATAACAAATGTAATGTGATTATGAACATGTGTCATTTATTAAGACCTAAGGCACTCTTTCCAAAATCTTTAGTCCTAAAATAAGTGGGTGGTGCATAATAATGTATAACTACTGCTAGACCTACTCTTATTGTGTATTAAGTGCAAAAACTGTAACAGTCTACAACTGTTTATGTTCTTGTAGAGCAAGCTACTTGTGTAGCTTTATAATCTTTATTGTAGCATATTCAAAATGTAATGAAGTATAAAAAGAAATATCTTGATTAAACTCTCTCTCTCTCTTCTTCTTTTTGTTCTTCGTAAACTCTAATATCTAGAATAAGATTGACAATATAATCAAGTTATAATAAACATCCTCCAAAATAGAAAACATAAAAATCAATTATGCAACAATAATATAAGTTGAGAAAAATACGTTTTTAATCCATGTACTGTAACGTCCTAGCCGGAAATTACTTATTAAAATAAACAAGAAAATAAATAATGATAAACAACCTCATTTATTATTCATCAATTTCCCAAATCCGCGGGAAAAATTAAAACCTTAAGTTCAACGCGCCAAAACAGAGAAAATAATTCACATTAATACCGTATTACAAATAAAATGGTCCATAAAATTATTACAATAACACCATAGTCCGATAAAATAAACTAGTGAGAAAAATCTCCAAGAGTTCCCCACTCCGTCTCTATGCATCTGTTAGCTCACCTGCATCAACATCTGTTCCCATGTAACAAGTTACATGATCATCGCTACACACACAAATAGGGTGAGCTCATTTAAATAAAACCAACAAATATAACATTAAATACAACATTTAAGCATTTAAACCCGGGTTAGTATATTTCTCCACTTTACCCTTACTTCTCCATTTCCAACACTTGCATTTAGACGTCTATCATTTCTATACCCTTTAGTGAGATCAATGATCGATCTTTGCTGCACGAGTGTCTACTAGCCCCTCCAACTACAGGCCACTACTTGATAGTCCACACGTGGGAATAACTTTGTCACAACATCTCACCGTGACACCAAGTGGAGTTCCCCAAAACAAACATAAGTTTGTAGTTGTTCCCAGACTACCAAAACTCTATCAGAATGCACTGAAGAGGGCAATCACCCGAACCTCGCCTACGAGCCATAACTCGCACACTCCACTGGACTTCTTAAACCATCAGGCTAAAACCTAGAGTGGTCACGTGTTACCCCAATACAAGTTACACTCGTAATTGGGCCCTCAGTCAAAGCCTCGCATCATGAACATCACCTAAAGCTGTGTAGAAACCTTTCGTCGTGCACTATCACTGAACCAAAACCGCCTGACGCACATCTCACGCCTCTAGGCGGAATATAGGTCCAGACCGCCTGGCGGGCATCACACACCGCCAGGCGCCAAGCGCCAACAAAATCCTCTCTGCACCGTCACCGCCTGGCAGACTTCATCACGCCGCCAGGCGCCTTGTGCCGCCACCGCCTGGCGCACCTGTCTCGCGCCGCCAGGCGCCAACTACCTTCCAGACCCCCTGCTTCATGATTTCCGCATGGTGGAACCCTCATCGCCGCCAGGCACCTTGTGCGCACTATCACTGGATTGTGACCTTTCCGCCTGGGCCGCTAGGCGCCATACTAGTAGCATAATGCTACTAGTTTTTTGCACTTTAAACAAATCCCCAAGGGATCTCAATCACACAGCACACCAATTGATAACACAACATGGTTTTCCAATCATAAGTCTATAAATAAACTATACCACATCAATTCAACCATACCATTAAATTAATCATCATCATGCACACATACTCTCTGTCTTTGATCATGCAATCTAATGTTTATATAACTCATGCCACTGCAGTTCGTTCCAAACATAACATCAATATTTTATAGCAAACCACTTTCGCAATAACAATTGTTTAGGAACCAGATACAATCCCTGCCACATTACTTATATTAATCCCACCTTCATTGACAAATTTACACATAGTTATGATATTCTTATAGTCTCCCATGCATATTCTCCTTCAATCTTGACATTTATATCTCAATTAACACCTTCTCCTACTCTTCCCTTTCATACTCGTGATTGAGTTCCCTTCTACTCCCACTGCACTACCAATCCCAACTTGCCTTCAACCTATTCCACACGACACCAATCACATAAAATCACCACTGATACTCAAAATAATCCACAACAATGTCCATTGCATACGATTCCTCATGCTCATACAGAAAACATATATGTACTTTGCATAAAATAACACCCATTTGATCAAATAGTGTACTTACATCATGCATAATGGTTTTCAACCCCCAACATAAACCCTAGCCCCAAATTTCATGTAGTAATTCATACGTTCACCATAATCTTAATATGCTCAGAAAATTATACTCATCAAATTCACATTCACGCATAAAAACATCACTACGACATCACTGATACCCCAAAACTTCCAAAACATCAAAATTGAGAAAATTTAGCCCGCGTTGCCTGGCGAATCGTTTCCTACCGCCAGGCGGTTCATGAAGAAGAACCCAGAAACTAGGTCTGGAGAAAGTGTCGCTTGGCGGTTATGCATGACCCGCCAGGTGGTTTTTGGAATTTCCAGAAATGCGGGAATAAAAGACGAAGCATGGCAGCACACGGTCATACAATCATCTAATTTAAAGCATAATCATATAATTAATATTAGAAGACAAAGTGGAACTCCCCTAACTTGCATTCCTTGCTCAATTTGATAAATTTGCTATTTCCTCCTTGTTCGCCAATTTCTTTCTTGCTCTTCTACCAACTCAGACCCAAAACCTCACCCAACACTCACCAAAACTCTCACTTTCGTGTTCTGTTTCTGGTATAATTTCAGCCTTGCCAAAACCTTTCCTAATACTCAAATTTTTCCTTTTAAACGGTGCTTTAAAATTAGGTCAATAATGCAAAACGAAAATGCAACTTAATTGATGGTTAATTGCCATTCATTGTCCCTTTATGGGCTGTTTTACAGCCACCCTTGGCTGCTAGATCAGTTAGGGTTTCCTTTAACCCTTCCCATTCCATCCAAATCTAACTAGCAAAAAAAAAATAAAGTTTAAGTTAGGTTTCCCCAAGGCTTGAACACATAACCATGCAATTGCTAAGTCAATACTAAACCATCATGCCAATTCATATTTCATGCCAACTAATATAATTCAAATATTATATTCCTAATTAACACGCACATTCATTTTATTACAACAATAAAATTAAATACTACACAAATGGCATACATAGGACTTAAACCCAAGTCTTCTCACACAATCAAAGTACTCTCAACCACTTGAGCTAGTACTTTTCCACATCATACCAATCAGAATTTAATGTCATAAAGGCTTCTACTACCCGCATTTATTAATAATTATTTATTTAATTATTTAAATTTTGTGGGTCTTACATGTACTTACTGATTAGGGCGTCAACTAAAGAGAAAACCATAACATAAATGCAATTGTATATTGTTCCCGTTAACAATCTAGTGGCAAGGAGGTGTCCTTTAAGATGAATGCATGCATGCATTCTACTCAACTAAATACACCAAAACCATTTAATTTCATCTGAGGTAATTTTTTAAACTGAATGACCACACTGAAAATTCATCAAATACACTGATTATTTAAGTGAAGTATGCAACGTCCTTACTAGAAATTACTTAATTAAAATAAATAAATAATGATTGAAAATCAAACATCGTAATTTTATTGATATCAAACGCAAAAAAAATTGAAAATTCATCAACACGCCATAATTTAAATAAAACTAGACTAATAATGTTGATACAAGTTCCAAAATATGACAAAATAGTAAAACATCATAACATCCCTCACTCAAGAGTCCCAAGCTAGCCCCCTCTTCGTCGCTATGCATCAACAACATCACTTGGAATATCATCTGTTCCCATGTGATAAGTCACACGATCATCGCAAAACACAGACAGAAAGGGTGAGCTTATAAATAATTAACACATAAGTTAACAATATCAAAATACACCCCACTATTTTATTCCACTTCGTTCTTGGCCAAGACCTTAATACCCCAAGGCTTTCAACCTTCAATCACACAAACAATTAACCATGGACTCAGGATATGTGATGCTCACACGAACCTGTCCGCTCGTGGTCTTGCCTCTACGAACCTCCCCGCTCGTAGTCCTACCTCTACGAACCTCCCCACTCGTAGTCCAACTCTACAGACCTTCCAGTCTGTAGTCCAACACACATGATCCACCAGCTATGAACGTCCCTGCTCGCAACATCTCTCAAGTGTGAGCACGGAACATACGAATCTCCCCGCTCGATCCACACACGAGAGTATCAGGATATGAACATCCTCACTCATATCATCACGTTTCACCATCATCCATGAACCTACCCATTCATGGCACAACATCTCCCTATTCAAGTCTCACATCACTGCGTACAAACAACACATTCAAACCATTGCCTGCAGCGCTATCACCTAGCATTGCCTAAGCGTCGCCAGGCAAAAATACTACACAGACCGCCTGGCAGAACATCCTCGTCGCCAGGCGCCAGGCTCACTCCAGACCCATTGTCTTAGAGTCTATCGCTTGGAGAATCACACCTTCCTCGCGCCGCTAGGCGCTATATCAGTAGTGACTGTTTTAGCACACAAAATAGGTCATACCTAATTCAAACTCGTCCAAATTCAATAATACATATTCCAAAGCTATTGCCTAACTTCATACTCAGAGGCACATTTCATATATTTCCATCTTAAATATTTACTATCATATTTCATCCACTTACTTCAAGCTCAATTCTGCAATTTGACATCGCCAACCCATTACCACATAACTGGCCACACAGAACAAGTCTTACCTCAATTACCACACTCAATCAGAATCATTCCTTACCTCTAGTCCTACTTGTAAGTCTAGTCATTCCATTTCCCCTACTCTCCATATTTAATAACCAAATTAACCATTCAATTAATACCTCCCATCTTACTAAATTTCCTTCATGAAGTGACCACATGTACAGGACTCACCCAAGTGCTGTCAGAAATAGGATATATAATACCTGCTTGCAGCAACTTGGTGACTTCTTTCTTCATAACCTCCATCAGCTGAGGATTCAATCTCCTCTGAGGTTGCCTTACTGGCTTAGCATCCTCCTCCAAGAGTATTATGTGCATGCAGAAAGAAGGACTAATACCAGGAACATCTGCCAAAGTCCAACCTATTGCTCGCTTGTGATCTTTGATAACCTGCAATAGCTATTGTTCCTGCTCGTCAGTAAGTAAGGCAGATATAATAACAGGGAGTTTCCCATCCCTCTCAAGATAAGCATATTTCAAATGAGATGGTAAAGGTTTCAACTCCAAAGTGGGTGGCTGTTCCACAGATGGCAATATTTTACTGCCTAAGGTAATTTCAACCACCTTAGCATCAAACTTGGATGCCATAGAGGTATCAAATAGTGACACCGCGTCCTCAATATCACCTGTTTTATAATTTTCTCTTTCGTCTAAAATCGACCCCAAAATATTCGAAAAAGAAAAATCCAAAGAAGAAGAAAAACCAGATAAAATGTCCAAAAGTCCAAAAGCATAATTGTTCACTACATTACTCAATAAATCAATACAAAACAAGGAATGGTCTTCAGTTGGGTGCTTCATGGCTTCTAGCACATTGAATTGCACCTTCTCATCTCCTATCTCCATAGTTAAGGATCATGCATGCACATCTATCTTGGTGTGTGTTGTCATCATGAATGGTCTTCCCAAGATAATTATGGTTGAACTCATTCCTTCATCATCCTTCATGTTCAAGATGTAGAAATCTGTAGGAAAAATTAACTTGTCCACACGGACAAGCACATCTTCTAGCACACCTACAGGGTTAACTGTGCTACGGTTGGCCAATTGAATGACCACACCAGTAGACTTAAGAGGTCCAAGATGAAGTGAAGTAAAAACTGATAAAGGCATTACATTAATGGAATCTCTTAAATCTAACATAGCATTGTCAAACTTAGTACTTCCTATAATACAGGGAACAAAAAACATATCTGGATCCTTACACTTTTGTGGCATTCTGACTGCAGGCTTCTTAATTAAGCTAGACACGTTTCTTCCCATGTTCACTACCTCTTTGTCCATAATACGCCTTTTATGTGTACATAATTCTTTGAGAAACTTGGCGTATTTAGGAATTTGTCTCACAGCATCCAACAAAGGGATGTTTATCTCCACTTTCTTGAAAGTATTCAAGATTTCTTTGTCTAACTCCTCCATCTTTTTAGTTTTTGATTTCAAACGGTTTGGATAGGGAGGAGGAGGAGAATAAGAAGAAGAATTTTCAGAGGAAGTATTAGGGGATACCAACCTGGAGTTATCACTGGGTGTAGGCATTTCAGATGTTGCTTGTGTTGCTTCATTTGATCTTCCACTTTCATTATTAGGTACAACTTCATTGTCCTTATCTTCATCTTCTTGGGCATCCCCAAGGCCTTGTATTTGCCTACCCGATCTTAAAGTAATAGCACTTACATTTCGCGGGTTGATTACAGTTTGTGCAGGCAAATTGCTCGAGCCTTGTTGAGACTTCATCTGATTTAACTCATTTGCCATTTGTCCAATCTGGTTATGCAAATTTTGATTGGTTGCTTCCATCGTCTGTTTCAACTCATTGATTTGTCCCTTCATCATGTCAGCCATCATTTTCATCATTATTTCCATGTTTGAGTCACCAAAGGTTGCAGCTGGTTGTGGTTGTTGCCTCTGTTGAGGTGGAACATAGACTTGATGGTGTTGAGACTATTGATTTCCCCATTTCTGACTGGGATATTCCTTCCAATCTGGGTTGTACTTGTTGGAGGACAAATCATGGTTGTATTGCTGTCGAGGTGGTCTATTATTGCCATAGATGTTTGCAGCATATGCTTGAGGTTGTTCACTGTCTAACGTCCCTGTCTCTTTTAACATAGAACAAGCCTCAGTAGGCTGATTAGTAGAAGCACAAATTCCACATAAGGTAAAAGGGATAGGCTTTTTCTGTAAGTTTGTCAAGGTCCTTACCATGGTCGCTAAGTCATCTAACTTCCCTTCTATTTTCTTGTGATCTGCAACATATGAAGCTTCTACTCCATGGGTTCCCTTCAATATAGTTATAGAATTACTCCTGGTGGAAAATTGTTGATGGTTCGATGCCATATTCTCAATCAATTGTCTTGCATTTGTTGGCGTTTTATCCACCAATGACCCTCCACTTGCAGCATCTATCATTTGTCTATCCATGATACTCAATCCCTCATAAAAGTACTAAATGAGGAGATGCTCATTTATTTGATGATGAGGATAGGAAGCACATAACTTTTTGAATCTTTCCAATACTCGTGAAGATTTTCTCTTTCTTGTTGCCTTATCCCATAAATATCTTTGCAAATAGCAGCAACTCTAGATGCTGGAAAAAACTTTTCCAGAAATAATCTTTTCAGAGTCTCCCAAGTATTGATGGATCCTGGTGGAAGGTAGTATAACCAATTCTTAGCGGCATCTTGCAATGAGAATGGAAAATCTTTAAGCTTAATATGTTCCTCTGTCACTATTGTAGGTCTCATGGATAAACAAACAACATGAAATTCCTTCAAATGATGGTACGGATCTTCTCCTGCTAATCCAAGAAATTTGGGTAGAAGATGGATTAACCCAGACTTAAGCTCACATTCTCCATCCGGATATTGGATGCACATGTTTTGTGTAATTGTTGCATCCGGTGAAGCCAACTCTTTTATTGTTCTTTCTTCCATTCTATCTTCTTGAATTTCTAGTTCAGGTGATGGATAAGAAGATATGTTAATCACCGGAGGTGATTCTAGCGGTACACTTTTAATGGTAGGTTCAGATGATGACAGTGCTCCTTCAGTAGAACATCTGAGTTCAAGTCTCCTGCGTGATTTACGCAAGTTCCTTTCAAGTTCTGAATCAAGTTGATAGAATTGTCTCGGGTTAGCCCGAGTCATGCACTACGCAGTCCACCTGAAAGTGTTCCTCTATTTTTTTTCTCCTATTCTTGTTTTGGAGAAAGATTTCAAGAAAGAAATAAGTTAAGATGTCGTTGGGTCTACTCCCAGGAAAGAGAGGTGCGTCACAATGGACAACTTAAATACCAAGTCTTTCCTAGATAGAGTTTTCCTAACTAGTCTCAAACAAATTTCTTAAAAGAAATTCTTAATCAAAACAAAAATAGAATTTTGCTTGAAATATATAAAAAGAAAACTAAAGACTACAAAAAACACAAACTCTATTAAATGTATATGCGTAAAATAAATAAATAAATAAAAATAAAAATAAATAAATAAATAAATAAATAAATAAATAAAATAAAATAAAATAAAATAAATAAAAACAGAATCAAAATATAAGAAATACTAACTGTATTCTCCGGCAACGGCGCCAAATTTGATATCGCTGTCGTTAAGCGATCAAATTACCACTACTTAACTTTAGCAACTTCAGTATTGCCAAATTAGTAGTGAACAAAATAGTTAGGGTTAAGATAATTCTGAGTCGTCTCACAACGAATACTGAATTGATCTCAAATATTTGATTCTTATAAAAATGCAATTAAAACTAGCAACTATAAAAATAGGGGGTTTTGATATGCAAAGAAAATGACACGGAAGATTGTAAACACAGTAATAGTAAATAGGTCAATTCCACAACTTTTTCTAAATAGGATTCTTCATTGGTTATCTAGAGATTATTGTTAAATTAATTATTGTTGTTGATTTACAAATCAATCAATGTAAAGACTCAATTCATTTGTTGATTTACAAAGTACAGTCTTAATTAAAAGTGAGAATTTTTAGATTATCCATAGTAAATTCAATCAAAGTACAATCTCAATTAAATTTTACTACGCCTAATCATGTCTATTCCTTTGTTTCTTCACCAAATAGAAAACTTAATTAATCAAAGTAAAGTCTTGACTAATTTTAGTTAAAGTAATTACCTCTAATCAAAGTAGAGTCTTAATTATTGGCAAAAACTTATTTAATCAAATGAAAGTTTCTAAATAAAATCAAAGTAAAGTCTCAATTTAATTTAAAAACCTTTTTACTCATATGATTAGCATGCGTGTAGATTTAAAATCATTATTTTCTATTCGATTAAGAAGCAAAGGACATAGATAAACAAAAACCACAACAATAATCAAAAGAACAAATAAATTAATTCATCTAACCTTAGAATCCAGTTAAGAAATTACAGTAAAATCAACACTAAAAGTTTAACCCTCCATGGCTTTGATTGAATACATGATAATAATATGATGAAGGAAAGAAAATAAAAGAAAGAAGGAGAGATGTGGTGGATGACGGTATTTGCCAAAACCAGAGAGTTGCTAAGTGTGTAAGTTGTGTCGCTTCTGCTCCCTTAAGTCTCTTTATATAGGCTTCAATTGGACTTTGAGCTTTATCTCTTGGTTGCTAAAATCTTTTATTTTTATTTAATTAATTAGCAACTTAATTTCTGCCTAATTTCCAATTATGCCCCTCTTATTTAACCATTTTTGCAATTTTGACCAAAGTTGACTGCTGGCACGTGGCAGTGCAGACTCTCTCTACAGAATTAGGATTTCTGCTAGTTGCAATGAAGGAATGACCTTTGACGGCTGCTGAGATGATATGAGCTTCCATGGTGGCACTGCTGCGTTAATCTGGTCTGCTGTATTCGCTGCTGTAGTGGCTGAAAGAAGGAAGTTGCGGTGCTTCCATGGAGGTTAAAACTGTGGTGCTGCAATTGCAGGTTTTGTAAAAATGGTGGTGATGATTGCTCCGTGCAGAGACGTTGCTACGTTTTCCGCTGCTGGAACTCACGGTGGTGATGGTTCACGTCTCCTCTCCTCTGGTTTGCAGTGCAGATTTAGGCAGTGGTTTACTCTCGCTCATGGCTGCGACAGGTGCGTGAACGAATGGCAGTGGTGATGCGGTTTCAGATTTGCGTCGGAACTATGGTGGTGTTGTTCGTATCTGATTCTTGAAGTTGCCATGGTTGCTGGCTGTGTGCTCACGTGGTGCTGTGGCAGCGTGAAGATGGACGCAGTGGCTGCCGACGAGAAGGATGCAGGTGGTGCGTTGCAGTTCTGGTGCTGTTGCGACTGTTCCGACGAGAGTGGCGGCTTCTCTTCTCCTCTGGTGGCTGCTGGTGCGGACGGCGCGAGAAGATGGACAAGGATGATGGTGGCTCGCGGTGGTCGGAAAACTTGCTGTCGGCAAGGGTGGCGGAAGAGGAGAAAATTAGGGTTAGGGTTTCATGTGTGAGATGGAGGAAGATGATGACATGGCAAGATCTGATTGGTCAATTTGGTGAGTTGAGGAATATGACACGTGTCAGCATATGGTTGGCCTGATTTGGAAGGTGGGGATTGCCACATGGCATAGTCTGGTTGAGTGGAGTTTAATTGGTAGGAAGGGTGCAACTTAGTAGAAACTGGGGTGTAGAGTAGATTTTTGGTGTTCCACTTTAAAATGAGTGTGTAAATAAAAACAAGGGGTGCATTTAGCTCTTGATTTATTCTTTTCCAGAATTTCCTGATTTTGGACCTATTTTGTAACTTTGAATACTTCAAATCCAAACTATTATTGACCAAAAATAAATTCCAGCTGCATTAACAAACGTTAGAATATCCAATAATATTTTATGCAACTAAAATCAATTTTTATGCCATTTTTACCAAACTTACTCAATAAATCCAATAATCACAAATCCTAATTAAATCAATCTTTAAGCACAGAAAATTCAATTAAATCCCCAAATTTAAATATTAAATGAGGGCAAAAATTTGAACTCATCACCCCAATAATAGGAATATCATAGCATTATGCAATTACACAAATATAGAAGTCTAACTGGAAGATCAGAATATCATGAAATCCACAAAAACACAGCAAAACGGTGACAGACAACATGCATCGCCTGGCGGTGCCATCTCGCTACCAAGCAGTTCATGATAGAACCATGAAAACTGGGTCAAAGGATGCATCGCTTGACGGCATACCCATGCTCACCAGGCGGTTTCTAGGCAAAAGTCCAGAAACTTACAAAAATAGCGCAAACATAGGAAATTTTCATGCAATTAGGATCACAACAACGCAACGTATATTATATACGAATGAAAACACACGAAAAAGCTCCCCTTACCTGGATAATTCTTGCTCAACTTGAAAGAATTAGGACTTCTCTTGTGCCACCACTAGTCCAGCCTTTGTCTTCTCTCCAACGCATTTGATGTTCTGGTTTTTGACTCAAACCACCTTCAGAACTCCCTTTCCCCACTGCCAATTCATTTGCCATTTGCTTCTTCACATTCTCTTTCTTTCTTCTCCAAAAACTCACCTTAATTAGACCATTAACTAAACCTTAATTGCTTTGAATTGGGTGTTAGTGGCCATTCAAAGACCATTATTGGTTGTCTTCCTAGCCCACTAGGCTGACTTTCTTGCAGCTAGGGTTTCTCTGCCCTTTCGTATTCATGCCAGAAGAAATTTTGGCAAAAAGAAAGTTTAATTCGTTCTTAGCAAGGTTTGAACATACCACCACTCAATTATAAGGTCAATGCACAACCAATCCAACCAATTCATGTTTCATGATAATTCTTACACCTTTAGGAACTTAATATCACGCACCAAGATAAAATATATTACTACGCACAATTGGCATACACAAGACTTGAATCCACAAGTCCCTTCACACAATCAAGTACTCTTAATCATTTGAGCTAATACTTTTCCACATGATAAAGACTAATCCGCCTACTTCTTTTTTCTTTCCTGAAAAAGTAAAAAAGGTTGGTCAGTTGATTGAATTGAAAATATTAGTTAATGAAAAATGATAAAAATATAGAATGTGTTATTTAAATTTTTGAACTGAAAAAGGATAAAAATATGTTTTAAATTAATCCGTAATGAAAAAATTAAAAGTTAAAAAAATGATAATTTTTAAGCTGTCCTATTTTCATAAACTAGTTGGGGTAGCTTATAAAAATAAACTAGCATCTGTAACGTCCCATTAAATGGATAACTCTAATTAGATAAACGTCGCATACTTAATAATATCCAAAGAGCAAGGTGTTTAAGATATGAAAGTTTACAGTTATCCAATCATACCAACACTAGAAACAAAGGCACTACATTGCCTAGAATAAAATATAAAAGTTCAACAGTAGCAAGAAAGACTTGCCCATAAGCAGAGGATTACAAAAGAAATAAATAAAACTTCTTCAAATGTGGGCTCAGCAGTGAGCCCAATACCAATCCATGATCCTCAAGCTGCATCATCCTCATTGTCACTACGATTACCAGAGGTTCCCATATCTGCTCACACCAAGGGATTGGTGATCATTGCAAAAAGGAAAACACACATAAGAAGACAACACAAGCAAGAAGGGTTAGCTAAAGTAAAAAGGTTTTATCATACAATTGAGCATGCAATTAAAAGTTAAGGACACATAAAAACAACCAATCATGTGATAGCAACCAAGCAAGACCCTAAAACTCAATTATCCGGATACATATAATCAGTCGGATTCATTGGATGTTTGCACTTGTGGTGGCCTCAACTGCTCTACAGAGCCATTGCCAATGGGTTTAACCCTACCACACACAAGGTTAGCCTTCAAACATCTAAGGCCATTATCTTGCCAAAGACTAGGGCCTCCTACTACTCTCACCACTTGAGTCAGTACGCTCTACATGAGACTAACTGACTCTATAGAGCTTCAGGATGCAATCCTTACTTGAATCCTTACTTAATTATATACTAAGGCACCACCACGTTACTAAGAGGTTCGTGGAATTACATCTATTACTTGAGGCACCACCATGAGCTCTCACTACGAGGGTCATACAATTACGTCCTTACATGAGGCACCACCATGAACTTTCACCAAGAGGTTCATGGAATTACGTCCATTAGATGAGGGACTACCATGAAGTCTCACCGCGAGGTTCATGGAATTATGCCCATTAGATGAGGCACCACTAGGAACTCTCACCACGAGGTTCATGGAATTACACACATTAGATGAGGCACCACCATGAACTCTCACCAGGAGGGTCATGGAATTACGTCCTACCCATACCTTATCAATGTTTCACCAACCAACCATAGAGGTCTCATGCATACCAATCTCATGCCAATATATATAACCAAACATCCAATCATATTTCATACCAAACTGATCAATTCCAACCATAAATAATTGAACACAAGCATATTCACCCAATTCATGCTATAACAAAATAACTCAATCAAACATGTGACCATAAACCAAAAACATAGGAGAAACCAGTACTAGAGTACGTCCCTGCCCAATTCTTGCTCAGGCTAGAAGCCCTCGCCCAGGCGAGAGGTCCTCTCGCTCAGGCGAGCTCCTTTCGCCTAGGCGAGAACTCGAGGAGTGGAATAGTGAGGTTTTCGCATGTTCTCGCTTAGGCGAGACTTCCTCGCCTGAGCAAGATGTCTTCTCGCTCAAAACGTGAGCTCGTCGCCTGAGCAACAATGCGAACCAAAACCAGAGAGGATTCCTGGTACTCTCGCTTAGGTGAGACCTACTTGCTTGGGCGAGAATATCAAGCTCCTCCACTGTTCGCACAGACAAGTAAAATTTATAGAAATCAAATTTGTAAGTAAAATTTATAAAAATCATAGACTTTGAGTTCTGATTAATCAAATTTGTAAGTTTTGATAAATTAAAAAAAAATGATAAAGAGACTATTGTTAACAGTCTTCTTAATTTTTTATTTTTCTTTCTCATTTCAAACTTTAACTGGTTGTACTCTCAAATCAATTCCTTCTATTTAAAAAAAATTGCTCTTTTGCATGTTGCGTGTATAAATTGTGGTTTACGTTACTAATTTTTCATCTACGTTTTAGTCTGCCTTGATATTAATAATTAAAGACAAATAAAAAATATTTATTGTAAATTATAGCGTCTCAATCTCCTCATTCATTTAAGTTATTATTTTTAGTCTTAATCTTCTCCACACAATGTTAGCTTTGTAGTTTTTAAGGGTGGACTAGCTAATCAATGTCCTAAAGCATTGATTCCTCCTTCTTAAATGATTTTAATTACTTAATTGTCAACTATTATCTCATCCTTAGAAATCACTATTACAACAAAGAGTCTAGGTTACACCAAGAATCAACGTGATAAGAGATATTTTATTAGGCCATGGTGGTTAATAAAAAGGGTTTTAAAACACCTTCTACAAAAAGGGACACACAAGCAACCCCTCACTCAAAGAATCCTCTCTATCTATGTTAGCCTACTTTTTGCTAGTTTTTCTAAATGATTATAAATCCCATTTTTAATTAAAAGATACAATCAGAAAGATCATTCAATCGAACAATAGACACTTCGTCGGTTGCACTGGTCAATCCAATAATCTTTCCTTGCAGATAAGTGAAAAGAAAACAAAAATCCTTTGAAAGGAAAAAAGAAAATTTTTACAACACAAATAGTATCTAGAAAACCTCAAATTCCAAAACCAAACATTCCCATATTCATCTTCTTCAGACACATCACTATGCGTGAGCTTAACAACTATGACTCCTCCTTCTGGCTCCTCAAACACAATCCTGATCATGGATTGAATCCTATCAAGCCAGCTCCCAAACCTCCACCTCTGCACGATCAACTTCCCTTCCTACAACTCCAAATTTCTTCTAGTCACAGACCCATCAAAAATACTACATTTACCCCCAACTTCCGTGCTAATCTTCGCATTGTTATGTGTGAAATCCTTACAAAAACCCCTCCATAAACAAATCCTTCACCCTACAATTAAACCTCTCTATCAAACTGATCATTTTAAACCCCTTCTTCCCTTCACTCTTCTCATTATTACCATTAATATTAACATTACCATTACTATTAATACTACTAACGCTCTTCTGTAGCACCACTTTCTTCACTTCAAGGTGATCCTTCAATCCCACCCTTTGCCATGCCTACTTTTTGCTAGTACATAGATTTAATTTAAATGCTTTGTGATTTAAGTTTAAATTGAGTGTAGGTTTTCACTTGCATTTTTGGTAATGTTCTTATATTTTAATGACCTCCTAAACTCCTAAACTTCTATTATTTGCACCATTAAAGTACATCAAAGGATAAGTAGCCACGCACAACAAAATATGCAAATAACAGAAAAAGAAAGTACTAAAAAAGCAGAAAACCTGATATGAAAAGAGGAGCACGAAAAGAAAGTAACAATGGCACGATTACTTAGCTATGGCAAAATCAAACGCACTCCGATTGCAATGGTTATGGCACGGTTACTTGGCGGTGGCAAAATCACACATAGTGACAAAATCGAAAAGAGAAACTAAATTAGGGCAAAATTGAAAGAAAAAAATGGAATGCAGTAGCAAATGAAATGAAAACGAAACCGAGATTGAAATGCTAGAAGATGAAATCAGGAGATCGAAAGAGAAAAATTGAAAGACGAAAAATCGAAAGACGAAATAAGGAGATGAAGTATGAAAATGATATTGGAAGCAAGGGAGAGCAATCTTTTTTACCTTAAGCTTCATTATGTAGAAGTTTCCATGAGACAATGAGGAAGAAAGGTGGAGAAGGATATGCAGCGATGGTGGAGGACGGTGGAGAGTGGGGAACAATCTTCTCCTCTGAGACACAACCATGTGAAAAAGGAAAGCATTACTACACCCACGCGAAAAAGGAAAGCAGTACTGCACCTCCTGAGACACTAGTGTTTCTAAAACATTAAAAATTACAAAAGAAAAAGAAAATGAAAAAATTAATTGAAATTTAAATTTTACGGGGGTTCTTTAAAAAACCCCGGTACTTAATTGGGTTTTCTAAGACCTAAAACCTTCGGTATATTGTATTTTACTAGAGGTTATTATAATCTCAACTAATTAACCCCTTCTAAAATTAAATATTTTTGTAGTGATACTAGTAAAGTATAATTAATGCAATTTGTTCAAAGTTATAAATATCAAACCTAAGTTTTATTACTATTATCAAGGGTGAAAAAACTTTAAATTGTCAAATTTAATTCATAATTATCTTTATATTATTTTAAGTTTATTTAAATAAATTTAGACCCAAAATTGGACTTAAGAACATGATGAGAGTCCATAATAGACCCAAATTAGTTTCAAATTTCAAAGGCTATATAACTTTTTTTAATCTGCTAAATCTTCAAATTTTCTTCTCTCTTTTTTTCTCTTCTTTTCTTATTTTAGTTTTTGTCTTTTCATCTTCTCAGGCATGTTTATCTTCTCTTTTACAATTCTTTGAGGATTAATTTATAGGCTAAAAATCAATTCAAGATTAGAAGATTTTTAGTTTGTTTTGTTCTTGAATTTGTCGTTGATCTGTTTACACTTTCGTTTCTACCTATTCCTTACTGTTCTTGCAATTTAGTTTTATTTCTCTTCAATATTCCAACTCTTTAATTTTATGCAATTTAATTCCTTGCTCTATAATTCAGTGTAATTTTATTTTTCAACTAATTTAGTTTCCAACAATTTCATTTTCTAGTAATCTCATTCATTTAATTTCTTCACTATTTTCGATCGTGAAACTCGAAATTAACTTGTAAAGGAACAATATACTAAAGATTAAATACAATCAAATATGCATCATTTAAATAGACTTAAGTTGTGCTTTATGTAGCAAACTCTAGATAGTTTTGTTTGAAATCACCTATGATAATGGATTACCCAAGTTGAAACTAATTACCCTGAGTCAAGGTTGAAACGAATTGATTCTGGCTCAAGTTGAGTCAAATTAGTTTGGGACTAGATCGCGAGTCGTGTAGACATCATTCACTTAAGTTGGGATGGATCCATGTTCAGTCTACTTAGAGTTGCTAATGTTCAATCAAGTTGAGCTTGGTCTAAGACCTCATCAGACCCAATTCAAGTAGTATCGATTTGGGCCTAGGCATGTCGAGTTGGCTCGAGCTGTATTGAATCGAGTTGTTCTACACTTCATCCGAGTCGAGCAACCCAAACACAAATCATGTTGAGTTTGGCTAGTTCATGTCGAGTCAAGTTGAATCTATGTTAGACTATTACATTAAGACTACATTGCTTCAAGATCATCATGTCAAGCTAAATTGAGTTGATACCACATTAGTTTTAATAGGTTAATCTTACATCAAATTTAATGTAATTGACAAAAATAAATTTAATATATATTTAATTCAATTTAAATTAGAAAGGAAAATCCAAATTAACTGATTTAGTTAAAATAGATTTAGATTTTAGATCAATTTATTTTATTCAATCTATATTAGATATCGAAAAATCTAATCTAATTGTAATATATTTTGTTGCTTGACTTGTAAAAAAAAACTTGATTAATGGAGTTTAAAAAATCTTTCAACTTCATATTTGCTGTTTTTCTTTCTTTGCATGTGCTTATGTAAAGTGAAAAGTGGAAAGAGATGGAAAAGAGAAATAGTAAAAGATTAGATGGAGGAAGATGCTAAAGCAAAAGGGAAAAAACATGAGGACAAATAAGGGAATGAGTGTTAGAATTATCTTGGTTAACAAAACTATCCAACAATGCAAATAAATGAATAATGTATAGTAATAAAATTGAACATGTTACGCACTTAATAAATTATATTATTAAAATGTAGTTGACATGAAGTGTTCGTTATGATTAGAATCAATTAGGGTTGTCTTTTATTATAATTTTGGATCTTTTCATTATTAAAACAACAATAATTAGAATTAAATATTAGAGTAATCATACATAATATAAAATTATTAATAATAAAAACTTACTTTGAAGGTGTTACGCATTTATATTTGAAACAAATAATTCGCATGCAAACATAACGAATAAAAAAAATAGTTATTCATGAATTGAGTTATAATCATAGGTACGTTTTATCAAACTTTTAACTCAAATTAATTATAAGAATGATCAGAACTGATTAAAGTAAATATGTTTCAATCCCGATCCAAGTTCGTCCGACAGTCATCATTAAGAACAATCGGAACAAGCCCCCCAATCGAGGGTAATCACCAATGTTCCGATTTCGACCCAAGTTTGTCCGGCACCCATTGTTAATGACAACGACCGCATTCCCGAGGTATTGTCTACTTTGGAGCGTTTGAGCTCCGTCACGGTTTTGTCCTTAAAAGGCGTTTCAGAAGGTGGAGGAAGGTAGGATTATTTAAACTTCGCTTGACTTCGACTCCTAAACAATGTGGAACTTATTAGGTATACAGGAATATATATATATATATATATATATATATATATATATATATATATATATATATATATATATATATATATATATATATATATATATTTTATTTTTTATTATATATATT
>Ga0214544_1005931_pt1 | contig 23101 bp, 16 predicted proteins | sample CNSS3metaG_FD_160074 | JGI IMG/M metagenome (GOLD analysis project Ga0214544, IMG submission 160074) | Root nodule microbial communities from cowpea collected in UCLA plant growth center, Los Angeles, California, USA - CNSS3 | ecosystem: Host-associated > Plants > Roots > Nodule | place: USA...
GAGCAAAAAAAGGAAACAAAAAAAAAAAAAAAAAAAAAGCCCACATGGCCTCGGGTGCAACAAAAACCGAGGCCAAAAAAAGCCCATATGGCCTCGGGTGCAACGAAAACCGAGGCCAAAAGGGTATCGAATTTAAAAAAAAAAGGCCCATATGGCCTCGGGTGCAGTGAAAACCGAGGCAGAAGGGCCCTCTATGGCTTCGGTTCTTAACCGAGGCCAAAAGCTATGATCTTTTGGCCTTGCCCCAATATGCTTCGGTTCCCGAACCGGTGCAGAATATTAAAAACAACTGCTGCCAAAGGCCCTTCCTGCACTGGTGATGATGGCTGAATATCAGGAGCCGGAGGGGAGGGAGAAATGGGTTCCACAGCCTGTACCTCAACATAACAATCAAATGCATATGTACTTCCTGCAACATGGTTAGTACAATCTGATTGTATAACATCAAAATCATATGGTATAACACCCAATGAGTCAGAATCAACATCGAAATCAGAATCAGCATCATAGTCAACACCAATGCATGCCAACTGGTCCAACTATTTTTCCCATCAAGTTCAATGTCTGCGAAGTGGGGGGGAAAATTTCAAGTCAAAACAAGCACTGTAGCTACCAGAACAAAAATCTAGAAGTTAAATGCCAGAATCAGACACTATTCATGCACTATTCACTACTCTAGATGACACTATTCATGCGCGCCGTGACACTATTCACTCTACTACACAGATAACACACACACTACACGAAAACACACATAAACACTACCACAATAAACATATACCAACTCAACCACACTTGAACTACAGACACATACCAAAGCACGGAACACAAACACACTGAAAATTTTACTTTGAACAAAACGATTGGTCCCCGACCACGATGCCAAATTTGATAGAGGTCGTACCCCACCAAATTATAACACTTAAAATGCAGGATGTGACAGTTGAACCAAGTCGTCTCGCAACGACCAATATTTTTGTCCAAAGCTTCAAATTTCCAGATTCGAACACAACACAATAACACAAGGGGTGGTTTGGCAGGCAGATTCACACCAAACTTAAATTCGCAATGTAGAGAAATTTAACAGTTATATGAAAACACAATGATTCCTTTATTCAATTGAAAGTCCACCAATCACAAATTACTGAATTAATTGTTCTATTCGAATTTGCTCTCATCAACCCTAAGTAATCAACTAAGCGAAAATTACCATGGACTCATTGTCATTAAGCATAACAGATTTTAGGCAATTAACACCCACAGATTGAAGCAAGCTATAATAGAACCCATAAACATTAAGCATGAATACGAGCCCCTTAATGTGCACACACGAATTTGAGATTAAGCATACATAAAAAACTTGTTTATCATAAAAAAATGCAACCTCAATTCAATGTAATTCCGAATACAACCCAAAATCGATCAACAATCTCATGGTTTCATTTCAATTTCGTCAAGGAATCAATGCAAAAAGCTTAGCTAGACATCAAAATGGAACAATCAAGCACTTTAAATCTGAAACAGAACATCTAAATCAAAAACCCTAACTTATGAATTCTTAAAGACACAAATCAAGAGCAAAAGAGAGATTTCAAAGATTCAATCGAATGTAAAACGGTGTTATGATATATAAATCCGAAAACCCCATGAATGGGTGTTGTTCCAAGATAATAAAATCAACAAAATGAGCTGCCCAAGCTAGAAAACGAATTCAAAATGTAAAACCCTCAATGGGTACTGTCAAATGTGCATAAAAACGGTAAAAACTAGCCAAAAACGTGAAAAATCGCAACCTCCATGGAAGCTGGGAGAATGAAAATGGAGGTTGGAGAGAATGGGGGAGAAGAAGAGTGTGGCTGCTGCATGGAAAAGAGACCTAATTTTCGTGGTCCCATCAGCCCTTGCCATAGTATTTACAAAAATGCCATTTAGCCACTCAGAATTACAAAATTGCCACTCCTAGGCCTTTGATGTTGGCCCATTCACTCAGATGACGTGGAAATGCCGTGGAAATGATGTGGCAGGTCTCTTCAACTAAATATTAATGTCCAAGCTCCAAAATTGGGATTTCCTATAATTAGGTTTATTGAGCATGAGATACAACAACATGTTAAAAATAGCTTTTTAGTTGCATAAATGTTCTTTGGATATTTTGAGGTGTGTTAGTGCAGCTGCAGCTAATTTGAGCTCATGGAGGTATGGAAATAAATTGCTTAAAGATTCATGACACCTTAAAGATAAATCCAAGAATAAGAAATTATCAAAAGCACAAAAATCTTAGCCAAGCATTGCATGAAGACGACAAGAAAAGCTTGAAAAAGTGAAGTAGTTTGGCTAAACCAAGAAGAGAGCAACAAAAAAGTTGGACTTTGCGGTTTTCTTTATCTTTATGATAGAAGATAATTTGGGAAAAATATATCTTTAGATATTTTATTTGATATTTTTAAATAATTATCTTATTTAATTATATCATAAAATATTAAAAGATAATTTGAGGATCCACAATAATTATATCATAAAATAACTACCAAATCTTTTTAAATATGACAAGATCTTCTTAAATCTTTTTAGATCCACAACAAACAAATATATCTTGAAGATTTTGGATTATTTAGAAGATAATTTGAGGAGATTGCAAAGGGTTGATTAGGAAAATTAATACAAATATTAAATTGGTGATAACTTATCATATATCTTTAAGTAATTAATTTATTTATATTAGATATTGATATTATCAACCAACTATATTTGTCAAATAGTCTATATCTCTCCAAATATTTTTAAATATTTAGCTTTATCTTTATTTTAAAATATATTTGAGAGATTTTAGCAACAAAAAAAGCCTAGTCCAAGTCCTATATAAAGAGATCAAGGGGGAGCAGAGAATACAAGCTCGGGACTTCGGAGTTTAGGAACCCTTAGGGGGGCCCTAATTTCGTTTCCTTTCTCTCTCTATTATTCTTCTATTTTGTGTTTCATGGGTTGATTCCAATGTAATTTCATTATGGATTCTGAGGTTAGAATGAAATAATTTCTTTGTTCTTTTTATTATTATTGAGGTTTTAATTCATCTATGTCTTTTATCTTTGAATCACGTAAAAAAAGTAATGATTTTAAATCTATATGCATATTGATCATATGAGTCCAAGGGTTTTTAAATTTAATTGAGACGTTACTTTGATTTTATTTAGAAACTTTCATGTGATTAAATGAGTTTTTACCAATAATTGAGACTTTACTTTGGTTAAAGGTATTTACTCTAAGAAAAATTAATCGAGACTTTACTTTGATTAATTAAGCTTTTTATTCGGTGAGGAGATAAAAGAATATACATGATTAGACATAGTAAAATTTGATTGAGACTGTAATTTGGTTGAATTTACTGTGGATAATCTAAAAGTTCTTACTTTTAATTGACATTGTACTTTGGTTAAAAGTGAGAACACCAACAAATTAATTGAGACTTTACATTGATTAATTTGCAAATCTACAACAAGAATTAATTGACCAATAATCTTTAGATAACCGATGATGAATCTATTTTGAAAAAGCAATGGAATCAATCTGTTTTCTTTACTATTGTTTTTATCTCTTTTTATCTTTTCTATTTCTTTCTTCTTTATCTTAATCCTCCATTATTTTCATTATTTTATTTAACTAACTCTTTTGTATAGTTTTATAAGAACTAATTTGTTAGAAATCAATTCCGTGTTCGTTGGGAGACGACTTTGGGTTAATTTACCCTTTCTATTTTTTTTGACTATTTTCTTAACAATAATAAAGTTGTTATAGATAAATAGTATTAATTTGATCGTGTCAACGACAACGTTATCAGACCGTATGGCGGCACATGAACTGCCATTAGGCGACACATCAGGACAGTGGGTGTTCTGAGCTGATTCTGTGAATTGGCGTGATTTAAGGTCATCAGGTGATGATATGCATAAACTAGGAAAATGACAAATGTGATATGAAGGGTATGTGTATAAGTAAGACCTCTAATTATATATTCGCAGGTGTGATAAGTGGTATCAATTGTAGGAAAATGTAAAGGTTTATTTGATTGGGACGTGATGAGGTGACTGTTTTAGTGATGCATGTAGAAATATAGTGGTAGTAACTTGCATGTTGGAAAAGATTAAGTGTATGGTAAAAATGCATATGTTAAGTATGAAATGTTGGTAAATAGATGTGTGCATTGTTATTCATTTATAAGACTATGATTGGATGAGTGATATGAATGTTGAATAAGTGAAGTGTTATGTTGGCTAAAATTACAGTCGTGCAAGTATATGTAATTTGAATACAATTAAATTTATAATATGTATGTATGCTTGAACTGATGGGGGTGCTAAAACCCCGTGGTAGAGTTCTAAGCTAGTAGTTGGCATCCAGGCGATAGGAGAACTAAGGAAGTCCCTAGAACGCGTGGCGCCTGGCAATGAGGATTGACCTGCCAAAGGCTTTGCTTGTGTTTGGCGCTTAGCGGCGAGAAGGCTCCGCTAGGCAGTTTTCGCTAGAACATCGCCTAGGGACGCTTAAGCAACGTCAGGCGAGAGCGTAGAGTGTAATGTGTTCGTGTGGCTTGCGTTTTGTATGCTGTATTGTGGGACTTGGACTAGGAGATTCTTATGTCATGAGCGGACAAGTTCATGGCTGGTGGTGAACATGTGATGATATGAGCGAGGAGATTCATATACTGATACTCTCGTGTGGGGATACAATGTTGCAAGCGGGGAGGTTCGTAGCTGGTGGATCACGTGTGTTGGACTACGGGCGGGGAGGTCCGTAGAGTAGGACTATGAGCAAGGAGGTTCGTAGAGGCAGAACCACGAGCGGGTAGGTTCGTGGGAGCATCGTATATCCTGGGTTCATGGTCAAAGTAATGGCTCGGGATGGCGGATGAACACAGATAACTCTTGAATTGTGGCTCGGGTTGGCGAGTGTTGCCGGTGTGAGTGTGCGTTTAAGTAAATATAAATGAATAAATACAATAAATTAAAACACGATAATATTAATAAAAAACCTCATTTATAATCGCATATTCCCAAAACCCGGGAAAACTAAAACAAAACTTTAACTGTTCCAATCCCAAACGTAAGTATTCAATTATTTATTTTCTAAAATACCCTCTTTCCCCTACTCATAACCAATATGAGTTCATGCATGTACTCTAAATCTGGGATTTCATGTGCTTCCACGACCCTCATCGCTCGTGGTCCAACCTACAAGCCTATCCCGCTTGTAGTCCTGCTTCACAGACTCCCTCACCCGTCATCCGAACTCCTCACTCGGACCCGGACCGCATACCTGCCTTCCCTACTATGAACTCCCCCGCTCATAGCATTCCCAAGTTGAGCATGAAATGAACTCCCTCACTCATTCATCCCAACAAGAGTACCTCCGGTGAACTAACTATTCACGTTCCGCATGCGGTCCACACATCAGAAACTCCTCGTTCGCGACTCATTCCAAGCACATTCCAGAATCCTATGGACTTAGTCCTTCAAGCCCAATCAGCACCACACATGCATATAACTTCCTATAAGTTAGGAAATACCAAGAAAACAGTCCAAACAATGCATAAGAACATGACTCCTCGGCATTCTCGCTTAAGCCATACCTCTTCGCCCAAGCTAGAACATCGGTCTCGCTTAGGCTAAACTACCTCGCCTGAGCGATTATGAACCAGTGGCTGCTCCACAACATCTCACTTATGCGAGCTGAGCGAGACTGCGTTGGCTCAACACACAAAACTCCTTACCTGGAAGAGGATTCAATGCAATCAACACCAATGTCTCATGGTGACCTCGCTTAGGCGAGCCATTCTCGCCTAAGTGAGAGTATCAGTCGCTCAACACCTCAAAACCCCTCATATGGACGAGAAATCGCACTCAACATGCATAGGCTTCATCACGACCTCGCTTAGGCGATCCTCTCTCGCCCAAGCGAGAGTATTGGTCGCTCAACCCCGACACAAGTCGCCTAGGTGAGAAACGCGATCCCAAACCCAAATGAGACTCTGCAACTCTCGCTTGGGCGAAAATTTTAGGGGTTCTCCTCTGGTCGCACACAAAAAGAACCAGATTTCATGCTAATATCCAATTCAACTAATACCATTCGATATACATCATCAATCACACCTTATAAATGAGTTTTCATCATATTTTGATTACCATAACCCAGAACTTAACCCAATATAACAATCCTGTACCAAAACCCTTACCCCGAAATCATATACGTCATGAAAAAGGCTTTGGACCACATCAAACAAAAAACATTTTCAATCATATCATGCATACTACGGGATTCACATCATGTAGAACTAATTTGAGAAATAACAATGCTCAAAATTCATAGCATACATTAATCAATTCACTTGCACAAAGGATAGCTCCCCTAACCTGGACTTCTTGGTTCAAATTGGGAAAAAAATGAATGTTCCTTTGTTCACCACTGTTTTGCTTCAGCCCCTTTTGCACACCCAAATCAGCCTCTTGTGCACCCACCACTCTCTTCTCACTCTCCAATTTTCGTTCTACTCTCAAGCTAAAACAGACCAAAGTGCAGAAAACCCTTCTTTCTCCTAGATTTTACCTTTTATAGGTCCAAAGAGCTAAAACGAAAATTGGCCTTTATTATGGGTTTAATGCCTATTCAATGGTAATTACAAGGTGGTTTTTCAGACCCTCTTGGCTGCCCCATTCTGCTAGGGTTCTCTCTACCCTGGACCTTCCACTCATAAGACCAAAGCACAACCAGTCTACCAATTCATATTTAGTGATAACTATTATAATTCTATAATTATGATATCACTCCCTATTCACAATATATTAACAAAATGATAATAAATCAAATAACACATAATAGGCATACATAGGACTCGAAACCAAGTCCTCTCACACAATTAAGTACCCTCAACCACTTGAGCTAGTAATTTTCCACGTCACATCAAACAACACTTAATGCCATAAAGGTTCTTCCTACCCACATTTATTAATTATTTATTTATTTAATTAATTATTTTTCTCAGGTCTTACATTCCCCCAACTTTAAAAGTTTTCGTCCTCAAAAAATAGGACTGGCAAACAAGTGAGGATAAGCTTTCCTCATGAGATCCTCCATCTCCCAAGTCATCTCCTGAGTGGCCTCGTCCCAGAGAACCTTCATAGTCTGAATCTCCTTCCCTTAGTTGTTTGACTTCAGAATCCAGAATTCTCACTAGTCTAACTCCTAGAGTCAAATCCTCCCGCACCTGGACATCATCCTGCTCCAGCACATGAGTAGGATCTGCCACGTACTTCCTCAGCTATGATACATGGAAGACGTTGTGCAGCTTTGCCAAGTGAGGTGGCAAGGCAATCTCGTACGCTACTGGTCTGATCCTCCTCGTAATCTGGTATGACCTGATGAATCTAGGAGTTAGCTTCCTCGACTTGAGAGCTCTCCCAATACTGGTTGTCGGGGTAACTTTAAGAAACACATGATCACACGCCTCAAACTCAAGAGGTCGCCTCCTCTTATCTGCATAAGACTTATGTCGACTTTGAGTCGTACACATACGATCTTGTGTCACCTTCACTTTCTCAATGGTTTGCTGCAAGAACTCTGGCCCAAGTACCACCGACTCCCCATCCTGCTGCCAACACAATGGAGTCTTGCATCTCTTACCATACAATGCCTCATATGGTGCCATTCTGATGCTGGAATGGTAGCTATTATTGTACGTGAACTCCACCAATGGCAACATGTCACTCCACGTACCCAAGTGATCTAACACACAAGTCCTCAACAAGTCTTCCAGCGACTGTATGGTTCTCTCAGATTGCCCATCTGTCTCAGGGTGATAAGCTGAGCTCATTCTCAATTGTGTGCCCAGTGCTGCCTGCAAGGATTGCCAGAACCTCGATGTAAATCTCGGATCTCTATCTGCTATGATACTCGCAAGCACACCATGTAACCTAACTATCTCTCTGACATACAACTCTGCCAGTTTATCTAAAGACATCTTCTGATTGATTGGTAGAAAGTGTGCGCACTTCGTCAATCTATCCACTATTACCCGTATGGAATCATGCCCCCTCACTGACCTTGGCAGATGTGTAACAAAATCGATGGAAATGTTGTCCCATTTCCACTAGGGAATATCAAGAGGCTCCAACGTACCACCTGGCCTCTGATGCTCTATCTTCGCTTTTTGGCACACTAAGCAAGATGTTACACAATCTACCACATCAGTTTTCATGCCAGTCCACAAGAAGGTCGCCTTCAAGTCTTTATACATCTTAGTCATACCTAGGTGTATGCTAAGACGACTCTTATGCCCTTCATCCAAGAGCATCTTCCTCAATACCCAACTCCTAGGTACACACACCCTCTCTATAAATCGTAGGATGTTGTCTTTACCCGTTCTGAAATCTTTTCTCTTATCTGTACCCAACTCACCTATTATCTACTCCAGCTCCTGATCATTACCTTGTTCCACCCGAACCTCATCTAAAAACTCATTGGTAATTCTCAACATGTTGCACTGTATATGACTTTCCCCCATATCTAGTCCCAAATTCATGTCTCACAACCTCTCTATTAACTCCAACTCCTTAATCATCATGGCTGACACATGGATCCTGTTCCTGCTCAGGTCATCTGCTACGACATTAGCTTTACCAAGATGGTATAACAGCTCAAAGTCGTAATCCTTTAAGCACTACATCCATCGCCTCTGCCTCATATTCAGCTCTTTCTGGTTGAACAAGTACTTCAGACTCTTCTGATCGCATGAGCATTCGTCATCCCAAACGGCATCACCACATATTCATAATGCACGTAGCGTGAGCTGAAAGTTGTATTCTGCACATCCTCTGGCTTGACAAAGATCTGATGATACCCAGACCTCAAGTCAATCTTTGAGAACACAATGGCTCCCATCAGCTGATCCAATAAGTCATCAATCCTCGACAATGGGTACCTTTTCTTTATGGTCAACTTATTCATTTATCGATAGTCAATACACAATCTAGAGCTGCCATCCTTTTTCTTCATTAGTAATACCGGTGCTCCCCACTATGATGCACTCGGTCTGAAAAACTTCTTTTCAAATAGGTCTTCAATCTACTTCGCCAGTTTAGCTAATTCGGCTAGCGTCATCCTGTATGGTGCCATAGAAATTGGTCCCGCTCCAAGGATGAGATCAATAGTGAAATCCACATCCCTACTTGGTGGTAATTCTGGAATCTCGTATGGAAAGACATCAACATACTCATCCACTATTGTTATGCTTCTGATTTGCTCAACTGTGCTCTTCTTCTCTCCTTGAGCCACTATCATGAAGCAAGTAGGTCCAGCATCTACCTCCTTAATCGCCTTTTGAGCTGATATCAACTCCAGCCCCAAAGTCTCTAGGAAAATCACACTGCGTCGTCCGCAATCAATAACAATGTGATTGCCTGACAACCAATCCATTCCCAAAATTACGTCCAAGCCCTCGATTGGCTAGTAGATGAGATTCACTTTGAACCTACAGCCTACCACTTCCATTAAACAACCTACACAGACCGAACTGGTAGCCACTTGACCCAAAGATGGAGTTGAAACCAGCAACTCACAATCGAAGTCATGTTTCTCTAAGCTCAGTTTTGACACACATGCATCAGAAATAAAGGAATGTGTTGCTCCGAAATCAAACAACACCAGTATTACTTTACCAAACAATACACAAGGTTCAAGAATAAGATTACCTGACTATGTAGCCTCGGTGGTGGTCAGTGCAAAGACTCTGCCAACAGCTCTAGGTCTCTAAGATATTGTAGCTGGTGGTTTCCTAGTGGTACTAGTCTTCTTCTCGAAGCATTGGTTAGCAAAATGCCCGGGTTGATCGTAGATGAAACATTTGCGACTGCTCTCCTGTCCACTAGGTGAACTCTTCAACTGTGGGCAATTCCTCTTCAGGTGTGCGCCCCCACATTGGTAGCACTTAAAATCTCCTGAGGTGGTAGGAGGACGGTTGTAAGGCTTCTTCATTTGTCAAGCCTCCGCGACATTCCTCTGATGTCGGACAACGGGACTAGGGCCCTTCTCCAGGTGCTCAGCACTCTTGGCTTGCTCCACCAAGACTGGGAATCTTCTCTCCCTTAAAGGTGTCACCACCTTCTTCAACTTATGTTTGAGTCCTTGCTCAAACTTAAGGCACCTCCATTCCTCATTAATGCCATGCATCCACTTCATCGGGAGAGGCTTTGCCAATGAACTCAGTTGGCTTGTGACGTAAGAAATCCTCCACTGTTGGCACCCTAACTAGTGCAATCGCCGTTCTAGGCTGCGCTGCTACGGGTGGCTACATCGCATCCACCATCCGGTGAATAGCCTCCGCGATGTCATCAGCACCATTCCCGCTCATCCTCTTCCTGTTAGCAGCCATAGCCTGAATACGCCACATGTCAACTGTTAAAATCAATTCACTTAGTTAAACAAAGCCACTCATATCTTACCAACATGCAACTAAATCACACACAGAATCAAACGGTAAGCTCACTCCCCAAAAGCCCCAAAATATTTTTAAAATATTTTCAAAACTTTTGCTCTGATACCAATTGTAACATCCCTAAGGAATATTACTTTTAAGTAAATATAAATGAATAAATACAATAAATTAAAACACGATAATATTAATAACACCTCATTTATAATCACATATTCCCAAAACGCGGGACAATAAAAACAAAACTTTAACTGTATCATAGTTCAAATATTCGTCATTTCTTTATACAAAATCTACCAAAGTTCCATATACTAAAAAATTACATCAAAATTCTTTAAAAGAAAATCCTTTCAAAACCCCTGGTCGCCCCTGCACTCCGCCTCTAAGCATCTCCTAGCTCACCTGTCAAATCATCTGCTCCCGGATAACAAGTTAACCGATCATCACCACACATAAACAGATAGAGTGAGCTATGAATATAAACATAAATAAATATGAAATTAAATTCTAATCCCCAATGTAACTATTCAACTATTTATTTTCTAAAATACCCTCTTTCCCCCACTCATAACGAATATGAGTTCATGCATGTACTCTAAATCTGGGATTTCATGTGCTTCCACGACCCTCCTCGCTCGTGGTCCAACCTACAAGCCTATCCCGCTTGTAGTCTTGCTACACGGACTCCCTCGCCCGTCATCCGAACTCCTCGCTCAAACCCGGACCACATACCCGTCTTTCCTACTATGAACTCCCTCGCTCATAACATTCCCAAGTTGAGCATGAAATGCACTCCCTCGCTCATCATGCCAACAAGAGTACCTTTGGTGATCTAACTGTTCACGTTCCGCATACGGTCCACACATCACAAACTCCTCGTTCGCGACTCATTCCAAGCACATCCCGGAATCCTATGGACTTAGTCCTTCAAGCCCAATCACCACAACACATGCATATAACTTCCTATAAGTTAGGAAATACCAAGCAAACAGTCCAAACAATGCATAAGAACATGACTCCTCCCCATTCTTGCATAAGCCATACCTGTTCGCCCAAGCTAGAACATCGGTCTCGCTTAGGTTAAACTACCTCACCTTAGCGAGTATGAACCAGTGGTTGCTCCACAACATCTCGCTTAGGCGAGCCCTGCTCGTCTAAGCGAGACTACGTTCACTCAACACACAAAACTCCTCGCCTGGACGAGGATTCAACGCAATCAACACCAATGTCTCATCGTGACCTCGCTTAGGCGAGCCATTCTCGCCTAAGCGAGATTATCAGTCGCTCAACACCTCAAAACCACTCACCTGGACGAGAAATCACGCCTAACACGTACAGGCTTCATCGCGACCTCGCTTAGGCGAGCCTCTCTCGCCCAAGCGAGAGTATTGGTCGCTCAGCCCTGACACAAGTCGCCTAGGCGAGAAACGCGATCCCAAACCCAAAATGAGACTCTTCAACTCTCGCTTAGGTGAGATGGACTCGCTTGGGCGAAAATTGTAGGGGTTCTCCTCTGGTCGCACACGAAAACAACCAGATTTCATGCCAATATTCAATTCAACAAATACCATTCAATATACATCATCAATCACACCTTATAAACGAGTTTTCATCACATTTTGATTACCATAACCCAGAACTTAACCCAATATAACAATCTTGTACAAAAACCGTCACCCCCAAATCATATAGGTCATGAAATAGGCTTTGCACCACATCAAACCAAACACATTTTCAATGATATCATGCATACTACGGGATTCACATCATGCAGAACTAATTTGAGAAATAACAATGCTCAAAATTCATAGCACACATCAATCAATTCACATGCACAAAGGACAACTCCCCTAACCTAGACTTCTTGGTTCAAATTGGGAAAAAAATGAATGTTCCTTTGTTGACCACTGTTTTGCTTCAGCCTCTTTTGCACACCCAAATCAGCCTCTCTCCCAGATTTTACCTTTTATAGGTCTCCTAATGTTGGTCCAAAGAGCTAAAATGACCCTCTTGACTGTGCCCCATTCTGCTAGGGTTCTCTCTACCTTTCCACATTCACTCCAAACTAAATTTGCCATAAATAAAAGTTAATTTCTGTCTATACCAAAGCACAACCACTATACCAATTCATATTTAGTGATAACTTATAATTCTATAATTATGATATCACTCCCTATTCATAACATATTAACAAAACGATAATAAATCAAATAACACACAACAGGCATACATAGGACTCGAACCCAAGTCCTCTCACACAATTAAGTACTCTCAACCACTTGAGTTAGTACTTTTCACATCATATCAAACAACACTTAATGCCATAAAGGCTCTTCCTACCCGCATTTATTAATTAATTAATTATTTTTCTCGGGTCTTATAGTGTCCGTGTTGCTATAATTGTTTCATATTATGTGTATGGTTTAAACTATTAGCTCACCCTATCTGCTTGTGTTTTGGTGATGGTCGTGTACGTGGTACACGGGAGTAGATGATGTTGCAGGTGAGTGTTATAAGAGTTAAAATACCTGTACTGCAGTAATGGATAAGAACATGTAGGTAGATATTTTTTCTTACAATACAGTAAAGCCATACATAAAAATTAAAATAATAACAATTGACAATCTTCATAACAGATATAATATTTATACTGCAGCAACCATGGTGTTCAAAACATCAATCCATGAGTGGACAATAAATAATGCTCGACAACAAATAATGCAATTCAAACATGTATCAATGACCATGTACTTTTCAATATCGTTGCAACTATAAAAAAAAATCCTCAAAGTATAACCTGCATCAAAAGAAAGGAATTAAAGTTAAAGATACAATAATTGACAAATTATAAGAATGTTCTTAAAGTAATTTGTATATCTCTTATCAAAGATTTTCAAATATTTCTTTGTAAACCACATTTGTAGTTGTATTGCTTACTTTTCCATCTTCATCCAAAATTAAGATTTTGAGTCCTTTCTTTGTTGTCACTCTAAAAATTCCTACGTACAATTGTCCATGAGTAAAAACTAAGCGAGGAAGATAAAGTCTAACTTTAGAAAGAGTTTGGCCTTGACTTTTTTTTATTGTTATTGCAAAGCATAAGGATATTGGAAATTGCCTCCTTTGAAATTTAAACGGGATGCTCGAATCATAAGGTTTCAAGTTCATTCTTGGAATGAAAATTTCACTCTGTGGCTAAGCCTCACCAAATCTACCTGCAACAACATCATCTGCTCACGTGTACTGCACACACGATCATCGCCAAACACAAGCAGATAGGGTGAGCTTAACAAAATAAAACATATATATATATACACATATGAAACACATATATTTATATCACACAATCACATCAAAGGAAAATCCCACCCTCTGATGCCATACCACATGGTCACAACCATGTTAATTTGTGTTCTATATCTTTTAGTAATTACTTCAAGGTGTCTTGCTGCCATACCTATCGGCCATAACCGATAGAGGAAGTGCGGGAAACCATTACTACAAATAATATACCGTAATGCCAGGTGGAGTTCCCAAATACAAACATAGCACGCAACATCCCAAGACAACCAAACTCGTTAGTTACTACTTAGAAGGGCAATCTATCTGGATATATCCGTACTAGCCACAACCAGCACACTCACACTGAAAACACATACTCAACTCAAGGGTTCCTCGTGTTCATCTGCCATTCCGAGCTCAACTCAAGGGATGCCATTCCGAGCTCAACTCAAGGAATGCCATTCCGAGCTCAACTCAAGGAATGCCACGTGCTTAACCCCTATCTCGAGCTCAACTCAAGGGATACGTTTCAAGCTCAACTCAAGGAACACCAGCAATCTGACCTTTAAGGCATAACTAAAACATTGTAGACTCTAAAAAATACTTTTTCTGTAGACTCCGCCTGGCGGGACTACCCCCACCGCCAGGCGCAACCGTCCAGGTGCCCACTAACTCAATAGTGATCGCCTAGTGGAACCACCTTCGTCGCCAGGCGCCACTTACACTAGAACGTTCTTGTTACGTGGCTATCACCTAGTGGCTCAAACCCCCCCGCCAAGCGCCACACCAGTAGCATGCATCTGACTTGTTGTTCACACTTTTCTCCTGTCCCAACACTTTAATCATTTAACATAATGCATCCAAATTTCTGAATTCTATAATATCTCTGTTAAAATAATTATATTCATACGTTTAGGCATTAACCAATATCATTCACAACTTACAAACTATGTTATCCTTCAATTCTCTTTAAGAATTTACCTTTCCACCAAATTGAATATCTAATCATTGGTGCTCAACAATTGAATTGTCATTTCTTTGCCTAAACCAGTGGCTATTGTACCTGCTCATCAAATCATCTCTACTTTAAGGTATCCCTTTTTAAATCACAACATTGATAATCCTTACCCACTTTCAACCTTAATTTAGTGTTAGACTTTCCTTAAATATTAATGACACAACATCTCATACCATTAAGTCGAGTGCCACGAAAATCTATTCCTTTAATTGTCCATTTCACTTTAATACTTAGACATCTTCAATGGCTCCTATCCCTCATCCTCACAAGTTCTAATTCCCTCTCTTTTACCACAAGTTTTTAGCTAGGTCTAATCACTATAGTATTTTCAATCCCACAATTATCCTCACTCGTGACCCAATTTAGTTTCTTGACCACACTTCGCACCCAAAACCCACCAATATGCAAATCTGATATGGCGCCTGGCGGTAACCACGGTGTCGCTAGACGATTCTTGCAGTTTCCAAGAACCCCAATTTCCTCCATGTCTTGTGAAATTTAACTTCTGCACACAATACTATTTCAATCGATTTTCCAGTTCCATAGTGTACGATTCCCATTCCAATGCATTCACTCACTCTTTCTTGTGCAACTAAACTGCCAATTTTTCATTAGGATAACAGAACCCCAATTTCCAACCCTAAGACACCTTTCCACTGTTCCATTCAATCATGCCTTCCAATACGTGAAATTAAAAGTCATTTGACTTCAAAAACATCCTCTAACAATTATAGTTGGCTTACCCTCCAATCATAATTATCCAAGAACCCAGAAAACACCAAAATCGAGCCAACATGGCTCGTATCGCCTGGCGGTTCCATCGCCACTACCAGGCGCTTCATAAAACTTCCAAAAAATAGGTAAATCAGCTATGCGTCGGTTGGCGATCAGGAGCTTACCGCCAGGTGGTTCCTTTTCTAGAACCTAGAACAAGCTAACATGCATGTGCCGCCTGGCGGCTACGAATAGCCCGCTAGGCAGTTTCTGGAAATTTTCCAGAAACACAAAAATTTTCATACAATTCATGCTTTAGCATCAAATTTAACGCATATAACTCCCCTAACCTAGTTTCCTTAGCTTAACTTTGATGATTCAAGTATATTATTAAAATAATAATAAATCAATAACACAGAAATGGCATACATAGGACGTGAACCCAAATCCTCTCACACAATCAAGTAATCTCATCCACCTGAACTAGTACTTTTCCAAGTCATATCAATCAATATTTAATGTGATAAAGGCTCTCATTACCTGCATTTATTAATTAATTTTCACGTGTCTTACACACTGTACACACCTTAAAGGAGAAAAATAGAATCTAAAATCAATACATAAAGAGAAATTTGGCAACCTGTTTCGAACCTAAGAACTCGCACACAACAACAGGTTGTGCTAACCACTAGGTTAAACACTTTAACATAATATAACATGCACTATAAGTATTAAAACACTTATACTCCACAAACCATAATTCCTTAAATCACTTAAATAATTATTATAAATACCACCAATAACTTAAATCACTCAAAATATAATTATTTCCTATTTCATAATTTAATAACCTAATTAAATTAAATAAATCAACAATATTAATCAAGCCATTAATTTTTTTCCATGTGTTTCTATTTAGTCTAATTTTTCCCGGGTCTTACAACTCTCCCACCTGAATCATAGCCTTGCTCACCTTCATGCCTCAACATCCTCACTTACATCTCTCTCTTGGAAAATAACTAATTCTTATAATTTTTATCCAATCCAACTTTACAACACATTATGCAGCTTGTGTAAAACTCCAAAAATGTTGTATTTATATTCAAATTAAATATGATTGAATCAAGAATCAAATGCAACAATAACCAACATAATTGAATAACTATAGAGAAATTTATGCACCAAACAAGCAACAAAGGTCAATGATGTCAACAACCAAACTACAAGGAACTTGCGATAAAAACGGCTCTCACAAAACGGTATCTTAGACTTTTATCTTCTCAAAATCATTTCAAAGTTGTATACCAAACTGAACAATCGCAACAATCAATATCTCTCATTCTAATTGCATTTTAAACTACCTAGAATTCTCTAACCCATAGATACCCAAACATGAAATTCATCCCCATTGAAATCAATCATCAATCAAACATACTCAGCACATTCCAGAACGAAAATAAGTACACTCTATTTTAAAAAAAAAAAAGGAGTTCTAGCTTCCCTTACACATGCATGTTTTTCCTGTTTCATCCATCAATCCAACAACAAGAAAAACAAGAGAAGAGAGCAAGGTTGGCTTCCCCTACCTAGATTACTTTCTTCGATACAATTTCTTTCATAGTCTCTTCCGTTCTTCAAAGATTCTTTCTACCATTAAACCCTCGTTGTCTTCTCTCCTCACCTCTATTTGCACATTTTAGAAACCCTAAAGTATTTTATCCCCTCTCCTAAAATCCTATATTTTATTTTCATCCCTAATATTTTTCTATTAATATTTTAGAAGATAAATATAATATTCTTGGCAATTTATTTTATAGTAGTTGATAGAGGTCGTACCCCACCAAATTATAACACTTAAAATGCAGTATGTGACAGTTGAACCAAGTCGTCTCCCAACGACCAATATTTTTGTCCAAAGCTTCAAATTTCTAGATTCGAACACAACACAATAACACAAGGGGGGGTTGGCAGGCAAATTCACACCAAACTTAAATTCGCAATGTAGAGAAATTTAACAGTTATATGAAAACACAATGATTCCTTTATTCAATTGAAAGTCCACCAATCACAGATTACCAAATTAATTGTTCTATTCGAATTTGCTCTCATCAACCCAAAGTAATCAACTAAGAAAAAATTACCATGGATTCATTGTCATTAAGCATAACAGATTTTAGGCAATTTACACCCACAGATTGAAGCAAGCTGTAACAGAACCCATAAACATTAAGCATGAATACGAGCCCCTCAATGTGCACACACGAATTTGAGATTAAGCATACATAAAAAATGCGTTTATCATAAAAAATGCAACCTGAATTCAATGTAATTTCGAATACAACCCAAAATCGATCAACAATCTCATGGTTTCATTTCAATTTCATCAAGGAATCACTGCAAAAAGCTTAGCTAGACATCAAAATGGAACAATCAAGCACTTTAAATCTGAAACAGAACATCAAAATCAAAAACCCTAACTTATGAATTCTTAAAGACACAAATCAAGAGCAAAAGAGAGATTTCAAAGTTTCAATCGAATGTAAAACGGTGTTGTGATATATAAATCCGAAAACCACATGAATGGTTGAAGTCAATAAAATCAACAAAATGAGCTGCCCAAGCTAGAAAACGAATTCAAAATGTAAAACCCTCAAAGGGTGCTATCAAATGTGCATAAAAACGGTAAAAGCTAGCCAAAAACGTGAAAAATCGCAACCTCCATGGAAGCTTGGAGAACGAAAATGGAGGTTGGAGAGAATGGGGGAGAAGAAGAGTGTGGTTGCTGCATGGAAAAGAGACCTAATTCTTGTGGTCCCATCAGCCCTTGCCATAGTATTTACAAAAATGTCATTTTGCCACTCAGAATTACAAAATTGCCACTCCTAGGCCTCTGATGTCGGCACATTCACTTAGATGACGTGGAAATGATGTGGAAATGATGTGGCAGGTCTCTTCAACTAAATATTAATGTCCAAGCTCCAAAATTGCGTCACCCAAATACCTAAAAATAATTAAAAACAAAAATTAGGCCAACTAAATAAAACATATAAATATAGTACTCAAGAGTTAACCCAAGGTCATCTCCTAATGACCAAACCTTTCATTCAAAGATTTCCAAATGCAATTCAACAAAACAAAAATGGGGAGGGGTTGGCAGATTCAAATGCTAACAACAGATTAAATGAAATGCAATAGTGATTAAAATGTATTGATTTCCTTGATTCAAACACAATTCCATTTATCATAGGCCACCATATTAACACTAGACAATAACCCATTAAGCGAAAGGTACAATCCAATTTCATTATGCACTTAAGTAATGCACACATCCATGAATTTGTGACAAAAAACAAAAACCCCATACATGGGTGTTGTTCCAAGTTACTACAATCCAGAAAACGAAATGCCCAAGCTAGCAAATGAGCTGAAAATGTAAAACCCACATTGGGTGCTGTCAATAATGCATAAAAACATTAATAATGAATGCTAAAACGTGAAAATGAAGAAAACACCTCTCTAGGTCACCAACAAAAGCTAAAAGACGTGAAAAATGAAGAATGAGGAAGATGATAATGGTTGTTCATGGAAAATCAGACCTAATTTTGTGCTCCTCCAACCACAGATTCACATATTTATAAAATTGTAATTCTAGTCAGCAGAATTACAGAAATGCCATTATAGGCACAAAATGCTGGTCCAATTAGTAAAGTGACATGGAAATGACATGGACAAATGTAGCAATCATGTAGTGACTCTCTCTTCATATTAAGATTAGTGTCCAAATTGCAAAATTTCTCTACAAAATACCTAAAAATAATTAGAAACAAAAATAAGACCAATTAATGCAAAATTACTCAAAATTCGAAATAGTGGCCCAATGAAGCCTAATTGAGGAAAATGCACTAAACAACCATTAAGATGGGCACACAAAGGCAATGGAATAAGGAAAAATAATGACTCATCAAAATCACCCACACTTTCCTTTTTGCACTCTTGGGCAAAAACTAAAAAGCACAACGAAGCAAAGGAAGGACAACATAGACAAAACAAAGAGAGAGAGAGAGAGAGATGAAAGAGACACGACACAAACAAATAGACACGAAACGGACAAATGAAAACACATCCAACACAGAAGGAGTCAAAGCTGTAAGAAATCCTTGAACATCATCTAAGCAAATCCAAAACATGTCAAGTACTGAGTTAAGCTTAAAGAAAGTGTTAAAAGCAACATAACCTCACAAAATATGCATTGCATCACTTAAATCTCTGGTTATTTTTTACTCTGAAAGCATCCTTGAAAAACAAGCATCAAATAAACTTGGCAAGCCTCTAAAATCAACAACCAAAACACATGCAGGTCAAGATCAAAAGGACTTTTCAAGGTTGTAATGGGGTTAAGGACAAGGTGTGGAACATATGAATAAGTAGCTAAAGAACCAAAAGAAAGAAAGCAGTAATAGGGAATACGTCATAATCAAGCATGAAATCAATTCCAAACTCCACTTCCAAATTTAATTCTCACACATTGCTCACACCCAAATCTCTTTTCTTTCTTTTCTTTTTCTTTTCATTTTTTTCATTTTTTTCCTGTCTCATTTCTTTAATTTTTTAGTATAATTTTTAACTCCGTCATAAAATGTACAAATAAGCAATCTAGGAACAAAACCAGGTATGTACACAACAACACTTATTGTGCGCAACCACATTTAAAAGAGAACTCATTCCCAAAACAATTCTAAAACTCCAAAATTTTCTAAGGTAAGATGAATCATGGTTTTTCAGGCTAAGGGCTTGTAATGAGCTATAAAAAAGTGAAATAGGGTATGTAGGCTTAAAAGGGCTATCAAAGGAAACAGTTCAAGTTAGGCTCATCTAGTTGTAGGCTCATCAGAACAAAATTCCCTAACTCATCCAAACATGTGTGTGAATCAAAAAGGCATCAGAAAGAGTTAAGCCAAGGCCACTATGTAAGCATTCAAGGGGCATATATCTCACAACAAAGAACAGAGAGTGGCTCAAATCCTCACACAGGGTAAAACAACTCAAAATAAAATTGACATGTAATTAAAAAGAACGGATATCAGTTTACAAAACAACTAACAACTCATCATAGGAGTAAAGTGAGTGTCAAAAACAGAAAACAAAAGCTTAACAAATACCGATAAACAAGAAACAAACAACATAACCCCCCACACTTAAATAACACATTGTCTCAAACACAAGATCTGACAATCAAAGTAGGATTGGCTTTGAAGCTTTTATCAGTGGATTGGCTTTTGATCTCAGCTGCACCATAAGAAGAAACTTTAGTTACCACAAAAGGTGCAATCCACTTTGACAGCAACTTACAACCCATGAGACCAAGTGTGGAGTTATTCAATAACACTTGCTAACCAACAACAAACTCCTTTCTAGCTATGGAGCTATCATGGAATCTCCTGGTCTTCTCTTTGTAGAACATCGAGTTCTGATATGCTTCTAGATGCATCTCATCTAACTCGCTTAACTACAACCTCTTTTCCTCCTCAACTTGATCAAATCAGAAGTTGCATGATTTGACAACCTAGTAGGCTTGGTGCTCTATCTCCACTAGAAGAAGGCATTGCTTACCAAAAATGACCCGATAAAAAGACATCCTTATAGGTGCCTTGTAAGCAGTCTTGTGAGCCCAAAGAGCATCTTCAAGTCTGTTGCTCCAATCCTTTTAGTTGGGTTGTACAATCTTCTCCAAGATCGATTTAATTTCTCTATTTGAGATCTCGGCTTGCCCGTTAGTTTTAGGGTGATACGGTGTAGAAAGCTTAAGCACAACCTCATACTTTTGAAGCAAAACCCCCATGGATATATTGCAGAAATGGGCTCCCTGATCACTAACAATAGCTCTAGGAACTCCAAACCCGCAAAATATGTGAGACCTAACAAAGTCTACAACAACCCGAACATCATTAGTTCTGGTGGCTTTGGCTTCCACCTATTTTCAAATATAATCAACAACAAGCAAGATGTGAGTGAAACCAAAAGAGACGGGTAAAGGGCCCATTAAATCTATACCCTAGACGTGTAAAGCATAACATTCTTAGGCATGCATGGTAAAAAGAGAAGAATCATTTAGATTTTGGATTTCTATTTCTTTTTAAATAAATCTAACATTATTATTATTTGATAATAGATTATTTATGAAGATATGAGATTATTGTTTTCTTGAATGAGTATGAATTTTTTCATATGTTGATCTCGAAACATTAAATTCTAAAGTCCCATTTCTTCTTGTTTTATTTCTCTACCATGGCTGACTTTGTTGCAACTCCCATCACCTTGATTGCAGCTTGTTTCACTTCCAAACACCGTAAAGATCTGTTTGTAGTGGGGTATATTGTACAAGAATAAGACTAACCAAACATTCTTGGTTTTGATAAAAAGGAAGAGAGAAGTTTCCTCTTCGACTTGGTGTTCTAATAGTTCTTGATTTCATTGCTAGTCTTTCTTTTATGTTATTTATACTATTATAATATGTATTGTATAATATATATATATATATATATAATTTATATTTTTGAATAATAGGAGCAATTTGAGAAGAGATTTTCTCAAGCAAGATCAGATGCTATATATATCTTCTGTTAGACAATCTGAATAGGAAAAGAAAATAATGATTAACACTTGGATTCTTGCTGCTGGTGGAAAGAAAAAAGGGTTGAATCTACGGGATTGGACAACAAATTCAAAATTAGAGGAAGGATAATGAGAGGTTAAGTCATCAATTTTCATCATTTTTCAATGTTGTCGTTCCTTACTTCATCCTAATGTACAAACATTACTTCAACAACAGTAGTAGTAAGAACACCAACAAGAGCAACCATAACAAAACCATTAAGACCAATGTTAAGATAGATGTGATCACAATAATTCTTAGGCATTTAGTTTTAATGTTGACCTTTTGGATCATCTTAGCACATCATTTAGGTTACATTTCGATCAAACTAGATTTGGATTGTATCTTCTTAGACCATTACTTTGTATGAGTTGTTGGTCCTTCATTTTGGATACATGTTCTTAGTTCTTCATTTGGATTGTATGTTGCTGTCAGTAGATTTTGGATATGCTACATTAGAACTTTATTAGATTGTCATGTGCACCATCTTCAATTGATTTAGTGATGATAAAATTTAATTTATTTTTTAATTTTATTACAATTGAGACACAAAAATAAAAAATAAATAAATATATATATATATATGAATGTATCAGTATAAAAATAGTTATATACGGAACAAATTTTTGGGTAAAGTCTACATTAATTACATATGGATTTATGACAATTATATTTTTGTATGTAAAGATTAGTAATTTTCTACGTACCGTTACCGATGGATATTTTGTATGTAAAATTACATATGGAAATTCTCCTCATGTAAACTACATATGATATCTTTACATATTGGATTTTTTTTTCTGTATGTAGTCCATTGGTATCAATATTTCCTTATATGAATAAATTTAACATAGTTATTAAACTTCTTCATTGATTAAAAATAATTATGTGGAAAATTAATCAATTATGAAAATTAGATATAAACACCTTTTTCTGAATACAAATACACATGATATAT
>Ga0214544_1005934_pt1 | contig 23091 bp, 18 predicted proteins | sample CNSS3metaG_FD_160074 | JGI IMG/M metagenome (GOLD analysis project Ga0214544, IMG submission 160074) | Root nodule microbial communities from cowpea collected in UCLA plant growth center, Los Angeles, California, USA - CNSS3 | ecosystem: Host-associated > Plants > Roots > Nodule | place: USA...
TATAAAAAATAAAATAATTATATATATATATATATATATATATATATATATATATATATATATATATATATATAATATTTCAATTTATGTTTAGAAACCAAAGTTTCAAAATTATTATACATGTAAATTATTATAAAATTTAAATAAAATATACAATAAATTTTTAAATATATATATATATATATAACTAAATAAATATTTTTTTTACTATATAATAATTTTTATTTTGGTAATATTATTTTATTTCCACAATAACAAAAATCAGATTTAGTTATGTTTAATTTCGTTGATAATTATAAAAATACACCGGTAAAATAAAATTTATTGATCCATGTAATATCAATCAATCAACTATAATTTCAATGTTTGTTTCAATATTATTTGATAATTTTGAAATATACTTTTCCAAAAATATTAAATTATGTAATATTTCAATTTACTTTTAAATGCCTCACCTTCATAATTATTATCATAATATAAATAAATTTTTATAAATATAAAATAAAATGTACGCTGTTAATGTTTATATATATATATATATATATATATATATATATAATTATTTTTCTTTTGTTAAATGACCACATATTATATGTGAAGAGACATATTTACTAGTATTGGATGCAATAACATTTTGATATTTGATTATCCTAGTTCTACAAGAATGTCTGTATTTACATTAATGGATGATGCTACAACCTATTTGTGTTAGTAATCAAATGATAGTTTAAGCCAAGAAGAAGAGGGTTGAATTGGCTATATAAAATGTTTTGAAAACTTAAAACTCTTTTTTCTTTGAATCAATTAGACCACAAAATCATGATGCAAAAGTTACAGGACAATACAATTTCAACTCATTAAAAATAAAAACAACCAGTTAATCTATTCATAAACTATGAATCAATAGATTAAAATATGAATTCAATTCGCTAAAATATTGGAACATTATGCAAAATGTAGAATTCATGAATTTCACTCAAACAACATATTTTCTTATACAAGATTCGTTCCAAACAGTATTTCTAACAAGATTACACTACCAGATTATTTGAAAACACATGCAAGAACAACAAAGATTTATTTGCTTGATTTTCTTGAGATTTTAAAGGTGAGCAAGATGAGAGAAAGAGAATTCGACATTTGTTTTTATACTGGTTCACTCAATCACAGAGCTACATCCAGTTTATCAGGACAACCTGAGACTGGTTTTCACTATTATCAAAAGTTTTATAAAACTCACACCAATATTATACTTTTGAACAATAGAAACACCAAGATTTTTTACTCACAAAAATCTCAATCACATTACTGTAAGAAACACACTTACGGGCTAGGAATCACACCAGGAACACAACCAAAGGCACAAGAACTACCAAATCTGATGGTGGGTCTCCCTAGCCAACCAAACTCGAGTTCTTCAAGCTCCAACTAAGCCAAAATGCCTCCAAAATCTTCAATCTATCACTTGTAGCTGTGTGATTCAGAGAGAGAAATATAGGTTTTTAGAGATGAATGATTGTTTTTCGCACTCAAAAACTCAAAATCATGCCTCAACTCTCTGAAAGAAAACTTATATAGTTTGGTCTTATGTGAATTCAACAGGTTGACTTGTCCGTACATTTATTGATTTCACTTGGCTTAAGTGAAATAGTCAATTGAAAAATAACTCAACTGATTGAATACATTCATATCAGAAACTATATACACCAAGTCTTTTAACCTATTAAAACCCATTTTAACAGATTAAAAAGGAATACGACTAACAAGACATCTAATCTATGTCATATAGCCTACAAATATGATACATGTAAACATCATATTCTACACTTTATTTTTAGATTTAACACAATAGAAACATGATCATTGAATCGATCTTCATCAACCACATGTGATCTCATGCACTTTGTTTTATCAAATCTTTGCATCAAGGTTGCATGTGCTAATAATCTGTTTGATTCTCTTGAGAATGATATTTACATGAAAATCCTTGAAGAATTTAATTTGTCCAACAAGACAAATTCTAAAGATGATTATTCAATAAAATGGAACTTCTAATGAGCTCACAAAGACAGTTAATTGTTTAAAGAAAGAATTTGAGATGAAGGATTTTGAAAGGACAAAGTTTTGTTTGGGATTACAAATTATATATTTAAATAAATGTATTTTTGTACATCAAGAAGCTTATATAATGAAGGTACTTAAAAGGTTCAATATGGTTAAGTCACATTCATTATGCACTCCAACGATTGTAAGGTCCCTATATGTTGATAAAGACAATTTTAGACCTCAAGAAAGGGATGAAGAACTTTTTGGTCGAGAAGTACCATATCTTAGTGCTATAATAGCATTAATGTATCTTGTCAATTATACTCGACCTGATATAACATTTGTTGTAAATTTGTTAACAAGATATAGTTCTTCACCTATAAGAAGACAGTGGTCTAGAATAAAACATATACTTTGTTATCTTAAGGTCACTTTGATTATGTGCTTATTTTATTGAAATGATTCAAAATCATATCTAATGTGTTATGCAGATGTAGGTTATTTATTAGATCTTTATAATGGTGAATCACAAACAGGATATTTATTCACATGCAGTGGCACAACAATTTCATGGTGTTCTGTGAAACAAACCATAACAACTACACTGGTCAAATCATGCAAAACTTTTAGCATTCTATGAGGCAAATCATGAATTTGTTTGGTTAAGGTCTATGATTCAACATGTGCAACAAATTGGTGGTCTATCATTAGGAAAAATGGAATCAACAACCCTATATGAAGACAATAGTGCATGTATTTCTCAATTGAAAGAATGGTATATTAAAGGTGACAGAACAAAACATATTCTTCCAAAATTCTTTTTCACTCATGACCTTCAAAGAAATGGTGATATAAAGGACCCAAAAGATTCGTTTATGTGAAAATCTGATAGATTTATTTACAAAGTCTTTACCAAAGAGAACCTTTGAGCAATTTGTTCACAAGATTGAACATGTCATCTTAATGATATAAGTTTACATGAAGGGGAATAAAAGATGTGATGAATAATATTATATCAAAGAATAAAGAATGATGTACTCCTTTTCCTTCACTAGGTTTTTATCTTAAAGAAATTTTCCTAGTAAAGTTTTAACGAGACATATTCTCTTATCAATAGACACCTAAGGGACAGTGTTGTGAAATTAATGGATGTCTATTGATTTGCTAACCGTTACTCATGATTGATTATTATTGATGTTATTTAAATTGTTTGCATTAACTATTGTAACCTTTGAGTTGTATCTTTGGGTAGCCTTTTATATCTACAAATATGGACTTTTCCACTTGATGAAAAGCACATAAACAAAAAAGTTGTTCTTTGTTATCTTTTCTTCCTTTTCTTCTCCTCTCTATTATTAACTTTATTTTATAACAGTTTCTATATATTAATGTTTCAATGTTATTTGAGAATTTTGACATATACTTTTTCAAAAATATCAAATTATAAAATATTCAATTTATTTTTAAAAACCCCACCTTCATAATTATTATCCATAATATATATAAATTCTTATAAATTTTGAACAAAATGTACTCTGTTAATGTTTATATATATATATATATATATATATATATATCATCTTTAATTTAGTAGAATGTGTTTTGTTTAGTAATTTGTTGTTCATTATATTCATTAATGAGTACACCACCAAAACAATTTCATTGAAAATACATGACAAGTGTTGCAATCGAAATTGTGATGAGACTACAAATCAAATTAAAAAAAAAAAATATTTGGAGTTTCTATCAAAGTTTATTCTAAAAAATTACAAAAAAAAATCATGATAACAAAACGTGGTCTAGGAAATCCAAATTTTGTTATAAATTTCACTCACTTCAGAATTAATAACCAAGAATATATAAGTAGTGTTATGCAAAGAATAACCAATTAAAATATAATCAACTATTTCAATTCCTATTTTTCCTTTCTTAATAAGAGGTATAATAAATATTTTAAATATAGTTTATGATACCATCCTTGGAGGCCCTTATAGAATTAACTAACTTTTGCACCTTCTCAAAATATTCAGAAATTGACTCTCCTTCCTCTGATGTAAGAAATTCAAGTTTTCTTCTTAGTGTTTACAGCTTCACTTTCTTGTTTTTGTCTCCATCACCATATGTCTTAATCAAGATGTCCCACACGTCTTTGGTAGTGGCTGACTTGGAAATCTTGTTAAAGGCTTTGGAGTTTACACACTGATATACTAAGAACTTGTTGGGAATAATCCAAGTGTGAGTCAAAGTCTCATATTGGATAGAAAAGACAAAGTTAGACACTATATAAAATGAAAGACCCATAACCCCATTGTCTTAAGATTTTGGGTTAAAAGTGATGTCAAATGCCTTATATGTGTAAGACCAATGTCATATATATATATATATATATATATATATATATATATATATATATATATATATATATATAGCCATATATGAAAAAATATACACTACAACAAAAGTTGCTTGAGGCAACAACACAAAATTGTGAGTTAAACCACAAAAACTATGGGCTAAAGTTTAAACAACAATTGTTTAGGCGTAGTTGTAGGTAATAAGTCACGGTTTTAGTACAACAACAATTTTAAAATCGTTGCTTAAAATCCTCATAAAAGGCAACAGTTTTGATGTACTATCTTTCAAAACTTCACATTTTCAACACTATGAGCTTTTGGCATTTTCAGTCTAAAATCAAAAGGAGTGAAGAAATTCAATTTTTTGTATTTTTGGAACTAAGTTTTGCATTTTCAGTCCAAAAAGGATGGAAGGAATATTTCTAATTTAAAAGCTTTAATTTTTAGTGTATTTTAGATCATATTTTTATGGATTAGCCCATACTTTTTACAAGCAACATTTATATAAATGTTGCTTAAGATAGTTTTTTATTAACATCTAAATAAATGTTGCCTTTACTATGTTTAAACCACATTTTTATACTCGTGGTCTCGTTTACTGTTGTCTAAAGTCATGTTTGTTGTAGTGATATAAACCCAATAGTTGTATCAAATGTAAGTCAAAGTTCCACATTTGGTAGGAAAGACAAAGTTAAATACTATATAAGATGAAAGGTCCATAACCCATGACTTAAGATTTTGAGTTAAAAATGATATTAAATACTTTATATGTGTAAGACCAATATTATATATATATATATATATGATTATATAACCATATGAAAATATGAAATAAATCAAACAGAACCTTGGCTTACTACATACTCCGAACATCTTGGAAGCCAAAGATGACTAGCATTTTGATCTTTCAATCATCAAATGACAAGCCTGTATAGTGTTCCCCATTCCAACCACGCATAAAGTTTTAGTCAACACCACCCACCTTGCGGTTCTTCTATATCCTTTCTTGGTAATCCAAGAAACCATACTTTCACTAAAGAATTACTCTTTCGGATTCCTTCCTTGGTATGGTATTCAAGACTACCCAAAATGAGAAAACAGGCTTTTTAACTCTCACAACTTCTACATGAACCTAGTTTTAGATACCATGTTAGTCTTTGGCTGCACACACAGAATATGTACAGAAAAAGACACTTCTGTCATTTTACACTCAAATGGAAAAGTTCATGTTGTATTTATATATACAACAGGTTACACTAAAACGATAAAAACATAAACATAACTTTTAAAAGTAGATAGAACTAGCAAAACTGACTTACTTAAAAACTAACAAACGGGAGTTGCATATGTTTTTTAGTTGCTTTTTGCTCAAAAAGTTCTCCTCTTACATGTTCATATTATAGTAACAATTATTTCTAGTATAAATCTTCTTTTGTTACACGTTCGTGTAATAATAACTCTGGATCGTTTTTATTCAATTAATAGCCATGGGACACTTCTATCATTCTTTAATTTAAAATGTGACTTGTACTTAAATAGCCAAATTTTAGAACTTTTTATTCAAATTTGCCTTTTGGTTTGGGTTAAAAATGTTGGAAATAGTCAGAAGTGTGAGTCAAAAGTCTCATATTAAATAAAATAGACAAAGTTAAATACTATATAAAAATAAAATATTCATAACATTATTACCTTAAAGTTTTAGATTAAAAATGGTGTCAAATGTCTTATATATATAAGATTAATGTCATATATAACTAGAAACACAATCTCTCAATAACACTATAATCATAACTCATTGAAAAAATATATATAACCATGAGGTAACATTCAAATGTACAATGTTTTGTTTTAATTAAGACACCTCTTTACTTACATTTCTTTGTATAATTTATATTTCATCTATTATCGTCTTTCGGTCAATTCCATTTTATTTAAAGTTCTAATATAGTTATTAAGAGTTAGTCGGGTACAAAAAAAAAAAATCCTATTTGAATCACTCGGTACTTGATTTTGATTTGAAAGTTAAAAGTAATATCAGCTCATAAAATTTATTATCTTGAATTTTTTTATTAAAAGTGGTGCCGATATATTATATATATTGAATTTATATTTTATTGGTATTATTTTTTCATTAACCCATCAAAGAGATATTCATCATATTATATAAATCCTTCCTTAAAAAAGAGAACATCTTTCTTTTGAATTTGTTTATCTCATTATATTCTGATTTTAGTTCAAATATGTTTTCAAATTTCTAATTACTTGTTCCAGCAGTCTTATCACCATGTTTAACCTTTTTTCCTAAAAAAAAAGAAACCAATGGATCAAAATTACCTGTGTTGCTAAAACTGTGAATTTACACTGATAACTTTATGTTCTATTTCTAATATACTATATACCAAACCATTATCACAATAATCCAAGCAGAATATAGTTGTATGAAAAGGTACACAATTTGCAAATGAAAACATAGCAAAGAGAAGAGGCATAGAATAGAAAGGTAACCTGAAATTGTTCCATTTATGAGCAGCAAAGATAAATGAAGTTAAAAATTTGAAGAACAAATAACTGAGTTACATTCATCTCTCTTCCTAAATTAAAAAGATACAAACTTTTGGCTCTTCCACATTCATCTCCAACATTCTTTCATACTTTCTTAGTTGTTCACCTCTTGCAACCAAACTCGAATCATCTTCAAAAGAGTGAAACGAGGCAGCAGTTACAGCAGAAGCTTGGGTTTCTGTCTTGGTTCGTAATAGAAAAGACAAAATAAGAACAAGAGAAGCCATGGATGGAAAAGGAAACCTAATCTTCAATTTAGCACACCAGATAAGAGATCACAGTGAAGCAATTTTGGTGTGTAAGTGAAGAAAATGGTGTTGCCACCCAGGAATTGAAGCAAAATACAGGAGCCATGACTCTTTTGTACATGCTTTTCTTCTTTGTACTTTTCATTAATACAAGAGAAATTTTGGTCTTGTGCCACCAAAGTAGTTAGGGTTGTTGGGAACAACATTGTTTCATAAATGAGGAAGAAACAATATCTATAAAATTAATTTTGCCTATATCTAATATGGCACATTATTATTGGATGATAAAGTGAGCTTTATCCTATGGCTTATTATATCTAGGCCGGCCACCAAACTAACAACGGGTCAGGAATGCGACGGAACGGATTGGTTCATCAACACTTTTTTTTTTTCAAAATAAAAAAAAAGTATACATTAATTTTTACATATTATATTATTTCAAGATGAACATTTATAAGTTTAAGTTCAATTATTACTTGTAATAAAATAATTTAACATATACGAATAATAATTATTTTAATTTATCTTATTAGAAATATTAATTAATCAATTAAAATTTTAAAAATATTTATAATTAAATATTTTCTTAAGTTAAAAATGGAATGTATTTGGTCGTTTAATTTCAGAGAAATTTAAAATTAATTCACTTTTAAAACTTTATTTAATCTAATCTTTCAAAAAAAAATTGTGTGAATTTAGTTATCCTAATTAAGTAAGTGTTTTGAACGTTTCTATAACCTTAGTTCTAACAATTAAATTCACCCATTTTTAATTATGGAAAACTAAATTAGTTTAAAAAATTAAAAAATAAGAATTAATTACAATTTTTCACTTATTAAAGTTAAGAAAAAAACATTTAATTCATTTAAATTTTATAATTTTAGTTACTGCAATCTTAAAATTTTGTATTACAGTTATTTTTCATTTAATTAGAATTTATTAAAGTTAAGGAGAAAAAAATATATTTAATTCATTTAAAAAAATTGATAGTTTTAGTTGTTACAATTTTAAAATTTTTTATTACAGTTATTTTTTCTTTAATTAGAATTAAAGATTTGACATAACGGCTACATGATATTTATATGACTATCTATTTTTATTTTGTATCATAAAATATTCAAGCTCATTAAATTTTTTTTTCTCAAAGAATTTCTTTTATCAACTTTTAAATACAACACGTGGGAATAAAATAACTATTTTGTTTTTCAAATTAGATGAATTAAAGAATATTTGTAAACTTCAAAGGGAAAAATTAACTTAATACAAATTTAAGGACTTAAACATATTTAGACTTAATATCAATTATAATAATAATAATAATAACTTTATTTAATAATGATAAATTGATTTTAACATATGTTTTTGGGCGACTAACCAATAATATTAGGATAAATTGCAATATTTGTTTCCATTTAATTCTTCAGCCCCTGAGTTTGACTATCCTATTAAATCCTAATATCTTTCGAAAATTCCGTAATTTAAATTTAGGATTTATGGTTTACTTTTGTACGATTATTTTTATTTTTTATTTTTAATTAATTATTTCAATTTTCATAATTATTAATATCTAATATAATAATTATTGTTAATGTCACTATCTTTATTATCATTTTTATTATTATTTTATCAATTTTATTAATTTTATAGTTGTCCTTGTCACTCTAATATCTCATCATGATCTTGACCGTCACCATCACTCCTAAAATTATTATTATTATTATTATTATTATTATTATTATTATTATTTTAAAAATTAAAAATATTTATTTTATAACAAATATAAAGGTAATATTTTTTTATTAAATATGTTATAATTTTCCACGTCATTTTTCCTTCTTTTGTGGAGAGATTTGTTTAATAATTTGTATTATTTTGAAGACGAATTTTGAGCATAGATGTTTTTCATTCATATGTCTTTTCAAATTATTTTATTTTTTATAAGTGTAAAATACTTCAAGTGTAAAAAATTATAAAGATAAAAATATAAAAAATAAAATAATTTGAGTATTTAGGTGAAATGATTTGAAGCATATATTAAAAAAAAAATTGTAATATGTATACATAAGTTGTAATTAAGTTTATTTGTTAATTTGGTCTCAACTTGGAAAGAACAAAATTGGATCGTTTTTAAAAATAGGGATACTAAATTGAATAAAAATATTTAAAATAGATAACTAAATTGAAAACAAGTTTTACCATGTGTCATGACAGTAAACTGTCATGTGGCACGACAGAAACCTGACACGTGCCAGATTATACATTTTTAGAAAAAAAATTAAAAAAATTAAAAAATTTAAAAAAAAAATTAAAAAATTTCACAGCTTGACACGTGTCCTGTACGGACACGATGTTAACTCCAACTTAACAGAAATGACCAAATTGAACCCTTTTAAATAATTGGGATACTAAATTGAACCAACCAAAAATATGGGAACCAAATTGAACTAAACCAAAAAATTAGGGGACCAAATCAGTAATTATACCTTTCAGATTCTTTAATCATTTTTAATGTTATTTACATTCCTGAATTCTCTTTTAATCTGATATATGTTCAAACTCTCATAGAGACTTGAACTACAAGCTAATTTTCTCTTGTGAGCACTGTCAGATACAGGACAATCATTCATCAAAGATGATTGGGCATGCTAGCATGATGAAAGGGCTATACTACCTTGATGAAAATACCTCCATTTTACAAGATCATATCTTTGTTAATGCTACTGTGAATTACTCTAAGAAAGATATTAATGTTTGGCACTATAGACTTAGACATCACTATCAAATTTGTAGAAATTTTCCTTGTGTTCACAATTCATGTAAAAACATGTGATATATGCCATTATTCAAAGAAACATAAATTGCCTTTTCCTCACAGTACTACCGCTTTTGATAGTTGTTTTGATTTAATACATGTTGACATATGGGGCTATATCTTTATTCTTTCCATACATGAACATAAGTATTTTCTAATTGTGGTTGATGACTTCTCTAGACATACTTAGGCGTTTCTCAAGGATTCTAAAAATGTAACCAGAAACCTTTTGTTGAATTTTGTCATCTATATTAAAAATCAATTTAAAAAGGATATTAAGACCATTAGATTCGACAATGGTCCAAAATTTTAGTATGTTGATCTTTATAACAATTATGGCATTATTCACCAAAGGAGTTGTAAGACCTGGAAAATTTGGGGCGTTACAGGAGTTGCGTTGGTACTTCATAACAAAACTCTGTTATTGAAAGAAAACACCAACACATTTTAAATGTTGTTATTGATCTTATGTTATCAACCATATTGTTCATCTTATAAACAGAATGCACTGGTGCAAATTTGAAATTTTACTTCGTCTTATAGGCCTTGGTTATAGCGAAACCGAAGCCTATAAGGAGACGGTGACATTTTTGCAATTTTGTCCAACTATATTGTCTCGGGTCTACGAAAAACCGGTGTAGTAAGAGGTCTTAGGCCTCGGTTACAAAAGAACTAAAACCTATAAGGCAGCCTAGTAACCAAACTTTCAAAAATGCCACCAGCGTCAGCACTTTTGGCCTCGAGTTTTTATGGACCTTATAATAGGTTTTAGGCCTCGGTTAAAAAAAGAACCAAAGCCTATAAGCCATCCTAGTAACCCTAATTTCAAAAATGTCATCAGCACCGTAACTTTTGGCTTCAGGTTTTTATTGACTGAGGCCATAAAGGACTTTAGGCCTCGGTTATTAATTGAACTGAGGCCATAAAGCCTATTATAATCCCCAATTCGTGAACCCTTACTATTCATCGTCTCCCACAATTCTCTTTGTGCGCAAAACCTCTGCACTCTCTCTACCACCACCTTCCAACGTCGTCGCCGATCAGCTGCCGCCGCCGTCTGTCGCGTGTCGTCGCCTCCGTCTCGCCATCCATTATCGCTGATTGAATCTTCCTCTCTCGCTACTAGTGAGTTCGAAAAATGAGTTTCCCTTCGCGTTTTGATTTTTTTTTGCCGTTTTGGTTCGTTTATGTTGCTTTAATTTTTCTTTCTATTATGAATTATAGTAGTTTGAGTTTTGTGGTTTCATTTTTTATCATTAGGTACTCTTGCATTGTAGATTTTTGAGTTCTCAAATTGTGCATCTTCTTTGATTTCGATTCTCAATTGTTATTCAACTTTCACGCTCCCAGGTTTCGTTCTAAATTGCTTTATATTTGTGGTTAATTTTTTGTTTAAACATGTTGTTTGATTTTTTTATAGTGTGAGTTAGCCTTAGTTTTCCGTTTGAGATTCAATACGAAAATTATGTATTATCCTCGAGTTTTCATTCTGAAAAAGCTACATTTTTTTTAAATTAATATAAGGGATACAATACTAATAATTTAAATGTATTGAATCTTGAATTGTCTGATTGGACAGTTTAAGAAGATTAATCACTTTCTAGTAGTTAAAATTTAGGTGTTTTGTTAAATAATGTTTTATATGTTATTTTATATGTTGCTTATTAATGTTTTTTTATGTTTTCATTTCACAGATATATGGTTGAACATCATACTTCATCAAAGGATGAAACATCTACTAAGAGACCCACCAGAGGAGCCACTAGGTTGAGACAACTCTTAATTAGAAGAGCTAAAGCTCAGAAAACACTGGTTGATATTAACGTTAAGACTAGAATGCCTAAAGGTCGTTATGCGAACATCTTGAAAAGCTATTTAGGAATGTTGGCACAAGAGAGAATATCAATCCTTACTCCATCTTTTGATCATGTCACTGAAGTTGATCGGGACATGATATGGCAGGATTTATTGGTAACTAATATTAATGTTATTAACCTTATAGTTTGATTTTGATGATAATATGTTAAATATTATTGATTACATTTTTTATATTGTGGCTAACATTTGATATTCCAAATGTGGCGACGCTTAAACACAAGTGTTTGTCATCGGTTGCTGCGAAATTTCGTGGTTTTAAGACCAAGTTGACGTCTAGTTATGTGTTTGGATCTAAAAGGAATGAAAATTCACTGCTGAAATACACATGGATTGATGAAGACACCTGGTGTCAGTTTGTTGAGCTTCAAACATCTGATGGATGGTAGGTATGTTTATTTGAAATCATCAATTGCTCAATTGATAATTTTGTACAATTTGAACTAATTCATAAAGTGGGTTTTTTATGTTATAGGAAAAGAGAAAATAGAAAAAAGGCTCAAAGTATAAGTGCTCAAAATAAAAACCCGCACATATTGTCTCGTGGTGGGTATAGAAAACTTGAAGAGAAGATAATGTCAGAAAAGAAAAAATTTAGGCCCCCACCTTTTGAGGGTGAGGCTAAGGCAAAATGTCTTGCATGGTGTTCCCTCTAGGTTTGATATTTCTATCCATATATTTATAATTGTTTGATTTGATTTTCTTCATTAATTAATTGTAATTTTGTTGATATAATGTAGTGTAATAGACAAACTGGCTCATATGAGTGTGGTTACTATATAATGCAATGGATGACAACTATTGTGCGTGCTCGTATTACAACTAATTGGAAAATGGTAATATATATTTAAATTAAAATGAATACTTTGCAATATTTTCTTTCTATATACTAACTTAAGTTAATGTCTTATTTTGCAGACATTCAAGAGTCCTGCCCCATTTCCCACGAAGTCCATAAAGTTTGGTAGGATAGCATGTGCAAAATTTATAATTCAGATGTACAATAGTATTGATTATGATAGTATTTGAATTGTGGATGATTTTTAATTGTCTTTTAAATGTATTTGGATTGTGAACGTTTCATAAAATATTTTGTTCTGTCTGTACTGGTTTCTAGAAAAAATATGCAGGTTTAAATGTGGGAATAATCATAAAACAAAAAACGTATTTAAAAAAATTGTGCATTAGGCCTCGGTTCTCACCATAACCGAGGTAAAAAAGGGGTCTATGGCCTCGGTTCAGACCACAACTGAGGCCAAAAGGTCTTCAAAATTTTTATTTAATTAATTTTTTTTACTATATGGCTTCGGTTAGACCACAACCGGGGCAGAAAAGTTTCCCATATGGCCTCGGATTGACTATAACCGAGGCAAAAAGGGGGTGTTTTGGCTTCGGTTGACACCCAAGGCCAAACGTTACCCTTTTTTGCCTCGCTCCAATATGCCTTAATTTTGGAGCCAGGGCAGAATATTGAAAATAACCGGGACCAAAAGTCCTTACTGCACTGGTGATGCCTTCTGCTGTCTTGAAAAATAAATCTCCCTATGAAATGCTTTATCTAAAACCTCCTACTTATCTTGATTTAAAAACCTTTAGATGTTTGAGTTTTGCATCTACATCTGATGTTAATAGAAGTAACTTGATCATAGAGTAAGAAAATGTGTTTTTATTGGTTTTAAAAATGGAATAAAATGATACATCCTTCTTAATCTGAGAACTAGATAGATTTTTATAAGTAGGAATATTTTGTTCTATGAAACCATTTTCCCTTGAAGTTCTTTGGAAAATGACATTGTTGAGGGGGTTGATTACATGACTCAAGATCTAAGTTTCCTGAATAATTCTCAAATTAATATCAAGGAAAAACATGCCACTTTCAGAAATTCTATAGAAGAAAATCGGGATGATGATGAAAACACTATTAATTCTGAAGAAGATAGGACAACCAACGACCTCAATTTTGAACAAATTGAACTCGAACATATAGGAAATCAATCTATTCACGACCAGGACAATCAAGATGGCAGCACAACCTATGAGCAACACGAAAAAGAGGATGACATTCAGGCTTTGAGAAGATCCTAAAGAGACAAAAAGCCTCCACACTACCTAAAGGACTACCAGGTTAATGGTTCCTTTGCTATTGATAATTCTTGCCATTCTAAATGTATCAATCAACTTAAACCCAACTATAAGACTGCTTACCCTATTGAATATGTTGTATCTTATGATGATTTATCAAAGGAACATCTTAACTACACCCTTGATATCTCTGCCAATCATGAACCATAATCTTATATTGAAGCTAGCAAGACCACTGAATGGATGGATACTATAAACAGAGAGATACAAGCTCTAGAAAATAACAAGACCTAGTACCTCACTGATCTTTTTGATGGAAAGAGGCCCATAGGATGTAAATGGGTTTTCAAGACCAAATATAATGCAGATGGAACCATAGAAAGACATAAGGCTAGATTGGTTGCAAAAGGATATTATTAACTTGAAGGAATAGACTACTTTGACACCTTCTCTCTTGTGGCTAAACTCACGACTACAAGGATCATTCTAGCTCTAACAGTTGCTAAGGATTGGCACATATATAAAGTTGATGTTGATAATGCCTTCGTACATGGAGATTTGAATGAAGAGTATATATGACACCTCCATCAAGGCTGAAGGTTCCTAAACAAAGGCAAGTTTTTCGCCTAACCAAGTCTTTATATTGTCTCAATCAGGCCAACGGACAATGGTTTGCTAAGCTATCTTCTTTTCTTTTAAAACTTGGTTTTGTTCAATCTAATTCTAACTATTCCCTTTTTACATATAAAATTATTAGTACTTTCATTGCTCTATTTATGTACGTAGATAATGTTATTCTAGCAGGGGACTCTATGGAGATTATCAACAAAACCAAGAGTATTCTACATTAGACTTTTAGAATCAAAGATTTAGGGAAATTGAAGTATTTTTGGGCTTTGAAATTTCAAGGACTAAGAAAGGGATTCATATGTGCCAAAGGAAGTATACTTTGGACATATTAAATGAGACATGAATGCTTAAAAATAGACCTTGTCAAACCCCCCTCATGAGTGACAAAAAGCCTCTCTTTGATACCAACAAAACCACGTGCAATGTTGATTCCTATAGACGGTTGATAGGGAAACTCCTTTACCTCAACAACTCTAGACTTGACATCAACTACTCTATGCATCTTCTCAGCTAGTTTGTGCAAGCACCCACTATTTATCACCACCAAGCTACCCAACATATCCTAAGATACATCAAGGTTGATCCTGGTCGTGGACTATTTTTTCCTAGAGAAACTGGCCAACAGATTAAAGGCTTCAATGACTCCGATTGGGCCACTTGCCCTAAGACCAAACGTAGTATCACTGGATATTGTGTTTTCCTAGGAGCTCCCCTCATCTCGTGGAAGTATAAGGTACAAAGTACTGTTTCCAAATCATCCACTAAAGTTAAGTACAAGGCACTCGCGACTACTTCTTGTGAGATCTAGTGGATTAGTTATATCCTTTGTGATCTTTGCATACAACTCAATCTCTCTCCAGTTCTCTACTGTGACAACCAGTTAGCTAGACACAATGCTTAAAATCCTTCCTTCTATTAGTGAATGAAACACATTGACATTGACTATCATGTGATTCATGAACAGCTCTAGAGCAACCTCTTCCATCTCCTTCCCGTCTGCTCCGACGATCATCTCGCCAACATCTTCACAAAGGCCTTTCACTGCACCAACTTCAAGCTCAACGTTCACAAGCTTGGGATGTTGAGCATTCACCATCCAACTTGAGGGGAAGGTATTGAAACCCTAGTTGAAATCCTAACCCCTTTTTGGGTTTCCTTTTTCCCCGTTTTGTAGAATGATTATTGATTAGATCAGTAATCTAGGGTTTTTGTAACTCCTTTCCCATATCTATGAAAATCCTTTTGGGTTTTTTCCCCAACTATGTAACAAAACACACAATATTGAAAGTAATACAAAAAGCTTTTATCTTTTTGCTTCACATTGCTCTCCTCCAAGCTCTGCTTTGCTCTATCTTCTAGATCTACAATGTTTCCCTTTCTCTTCCTTCTTTCTCTTCTCCAACTCTCTCTTTTCTCTGTTGGCCATGGAGCTCTCTCTCACTCTCATTGATGTGTGGAAGGATTTTCGTGGTACATGAATAAAAAAAGTAGAGAAAATAGGGAATTAGGAAGGGAAGGAGGTGAATATGAGTTTAGATAAACTATTAAAAAATATAAGTGTTTTGTGAGTTAAATAAAATAAAAATAATTGATAATTTTTTTGAAAAATTCATAAATGTCTTTTTTTTGTTTGAATCCGAAAAGTTGAATTTAAATAGTTAATTTTAATCTAGTTCTAAATAGAAAATAACCATCTTTCTTGGTTCCAATGTATTACATCTATTCTAAATACGTTAGAAAATATTAATATTTACGTCCACACATTCAAAAGATAATACTAAAAAAAAATATTTAAAAATATATTGTATTAATTAATTGCATATTTTGAATCTACGTACGTATACTGCACTTCTAACCTTATTTCATTATCTATATATTTTAATTAAGGTTTTAGTTCAATAAACATAGCACCATTGTAAGATATCTTGTAATCTATAAAAAGTAATATTTGATATAATTTTTAAAATAATGATTGAAGGTAAAAATAATTATTTATATTTAGACATTATTTTTAATCAAATATAATATAATAGATAAGCGTAATCCTGATTAGTGCTTCTAGTACAATGATAAACATAATTAATTATGTAATTTATTTTTCGAAAGCTAAAGTCAAACACAAATTACAACCATGTCAAACACAAACACAATAGACCAACCAAAGGGAAATAACATCAGAGCCCTTTCATATTAAAGTACTAAGAATTAGACCTGTTTGGATTTTCACTTCGGCACCAAAAAATAACCCCTTTTGGATTCAGCCCAAAACTCATTGGATTTTGGGTTTCCCAACCATTGTTCCATGAATGAGTGGCAAAGACAACAATAAAAGGGACAGAATCAGTGTCTTGTCATCACATTTCACTAGTTCCAGCCCCATGGCTTCAGAGAAGGAAGCCGCTCTTGCTGCCACTCCCTCTGATGCTGATGCTCCAACCATGTATGTTTTTAAAGTTTCCATCTTTACTACTCCACACTTTCTCTCCTTACTTGGTTTTTGTCCTCAACAGTATTTCAATTCTCCATCTTTCATGGGTATCTCTTTGTTTCACGTAATTCCTTCCCATCTATCTGTTTGATGTTTTGCGTTGGCAAAAACCCTAAAAAGGTTGCATTTTTATGTTCTCAACAATTTGTTTTCGGAAGAAATCTGTTAGGTATGTCCTTAATGGTGCTGCTTTGAAGTGAAGATGTATGCTTGATTGATGGGGTAGCCCATTTCCATTTGAATCTGATTGTTTCCTTAGTTTCGCCGGTTTTCGTTTGATGAAAATTTTTCAATGTTTATATATGGCTGTGGTGGATTTGGTGCAGTCACCTATGTTTATTTGCAATAGCTAGAGGGTTCTACCTCTTTGTGCTGGAAGTTGGAAAAGGATCTGACAAGCCATCTCAGTTTCTTGAGAATTTTATGAACACCTATCATTAATGTTGATTTTTTTGGTGCGCAGATTTGACAAGATCATCAATAAGGAAATTCCTTCTACTGTGGTTTATGAGGATGATAAGGTAATGTAATGATGCCTGATGTGTTTTGTTCTGTGCTAATATGTTTCTTGGTGAGCGTACGAGAAGAAAATCTTAAACATGCAGTTCATGGTGAAAACAGTACAATCTACATTTCTGTTGAACATTTAAGTTTTACTGTTTTTTTTTTTTTTTTTTTTTTTCTTTTTTATTTTCAATTTCTTTGTCGTTTAGTGCCTAGATATATTGTTCTTGAACACATAAAAGTGGTTGTCGGACATTTTGATTATGTTAGGACTACCGCATTAAGTACTACTTGCGGAAATAGACTTCGAGAAATTTTCTAATTTCTTCTTTTATGACATTTCAAATATATTTCATCTTTCTAATCTATATTTTAGCCTCTCTCAGTTAGGTATCAGTGAAATCTTGGTAGCCCAGACTTCTGATATTAGTTTACTATAAATATTAATGGCTCTATTATTTTCCCCTTTTTGACAGGTGCTTGCCTTCAGGGACATAACTCCTCAAGCTCCTACACATATTCTTATCATTCCTAAAGTGAAAGATGGGTTAAGTGGTCTATCCAAGGTACTTATTAGTGACACTTTCTGTGTACATAGCCTTATTTTGGTGTCTCAAACACCTGGAAAATCAATTGCACCCACTTATGATTATGCTTGCTATATTTACATATTATTTATTTTACAAAGATCATAAACTATTTTCCTCTTTAAATTCACTTTAGAATGTAATAATGTAACTTAGCCCTTTATTTACTAGAATTTGAAACCAAGTGATGGATTATATATTCCTTCAGGACGCTTTGCTTGTATTGTCCTGTGGTAACAGTGATACAGTTTGAAATATAAAGTGTTAGTGTTGGCATCTTCTTTTTGTTATGTAATATCACTACATGTACTTGATTTGAACCTTTTTGATGTGGAACTATGGATGTACCAAAACTTAGCTAACAACTAATTATAGTTATGGCTATTCTTGTAATCTTTCTTTCAGAATGTTGATGCTGATACTAAATCTGTGGGTGGCTGATGCCACTTCTTTAACTATATAAAGCTTAGCATGTTTCTACTTTTAATTGCTTTGCTCTGAAGCAGATCCATGGTGGTTAGCACCTACTGAATCGTCATAAATTAATCTTGTTTGGATTAATATTTTATGATGAGAATATGACAATTTGCATGCTGCCTACTCCTATTTGTGATGACTTGTGTTTGCAGATACTGTGCATTGAATGTTGGCTAAACTGGTTTGGTTACCTGAAACAATTGATGGAATCTCCAATTAGAAAATTAGATTAGAAGATAGTTTGATTAAATGGTTAAAGAGAAATCTAAAAGCATGATTGGAGTCGTAGAAGGAAGTTTTTTTTTTTTTGGGAAAGTAGAAATTATGCAAACAGTTTTGATTTATTTACATCCATGGAAATGGAAGATCATGAAATCTCTTTATATAATTTATCACCACCAATCACATTCATGCATGACTCGTCAGTTATCACACTAACTTTTGTGAATCAATTTACCATTTTTGTAGTGTCTCCAGTTCCTGCAAAGTTGAGATATTAGTTTGAAATCATGTACTGTTGTTAAGATTCTTTACACTCTTGCAAATATATCTCTCGACAAGAGCAAAAGAATGATAACTATATACTGCACATGTGTGATGCTACATTCATTATTCTCTTTCTCACCAACATGTGTGTGTTTGGTGCAGCACCAATCAATTCTCCAATGCAGAAGCAACAATTAGTTGTTTCTCATTCAACGTGAATTTTTTATCCATTAAATGATTTTAGAAACCAAAAATATACCGATTCTACATTAGAAAATTAATTTTAACCAATTCTACGTCACTTTGATGGAGAACCAAACATGCACTTGAAGAGGCTTCAACTTTTTATCTTCTCAGACTAATCAAACTCAATGACTGAAACTTCTGTATCAATTGTACTTGTTCATGTACTTGTTGATTTTTCTGCAGGCTGAGGAAAGGCACTTCGATATTCTCGGCCGGCTTCTTTACACCGCCAAGCTGGTTGCAAAGCAGGAAGGTTTGGATGACGGTTTCAGGATTGTGATCAACGACGGGCCAAAGGGATGTAAGTTTTTCTCTCCAGGCCAACTCCTGAGCTTTGATAAATCATCTTCCATTTGAGTTTTTGATTCTAAAAATTATTCTTCTATGGTATATTGAGTTGTTATTTTACTTTTGACAGGCCAATCAGTTTACCACATTCATGTGCACCTCCTTGGGGGGAGACAGATGAACTGGCCTCCAGGCTAAAATGTTGGAAAGGATTAGAGATGAGAGTAGTAATAATGTGGTTGTACTAACTTTCAGTAATGGTTTTAAGACAACTAATAAATTGCAACATGTCTGTACTTGAAGTGACAAGTGATTAAGGCACATTACTGGTGTTTCATGTATTTAAACTCTTTTGGTGAATGCAGGCTAGTTTCCAAGGTTGTTTTCTAAATTGTTATTTTTGGTGTGACTTGCCACTTCAACATTTGTGGCATCAATCATGTGATGTTTAATTTAGTTAATAGATCATAGTTCTACCAAACTGACCTGGGATGAGTTTGAACAAATGGAAAGGTCACAAAAATACTGTATAAAGGATGGTGGAAGCACCACAAGCCAGATAGGGTTGTGAAGTTAATAAAGATGTTAAGAATATAATGAGTAAATGATTAATTTCATCGCTAGAAGATTGAGATTTTGAATTATATGTCTTTGAATAATTTCTTATGTAAATGGATTATTGAAATTTTTGTGTGACACTTTTAGTAGGAGTTCACTTTAATAGTTAAATATTTCTCACGTTGACTTTTTTTATGCTTTTGGATTCTAAGGGGTCTTTTAATTATTTATTTATTTATTTATTTATCAAGGGAGTGAAGAGTGTAAATAATTTCCAAAATGGCTCATGAAAAGAAACAAAGTATTATTCGTGTTCCAACTCCATGTGAATCTATTAAAAGCAAGATTAAACAAGATCACATGTTTATATAAAGGAACACGAAACTAGTCCTTGAGAAATAAAATTACCAAGAAAAGTAGTTTAACCCGAGATTAACACATGCACTTCTGATTATACCCTAAAATAGATATGGAGTTTTCTTCCAGCGCCTCCGATATTTCTTCTGCACCTCCATTTCTTCTGCACCTCCAAAGATTCATACTCATTAAACAATTATGAAGTGACAAAAGTAGTTGACTGTTTGAATTAATTGATAGTAGTGTTTGTATATGTACCGCTACATCCCCAAATATTTCTCCTTCTTCTTTTAATTTCACTTCCACTTGCAGTAAAAGAACTTTTGTTATTGTCTGAAGTGTGAATTTTGCAATTCAGGGTCCACTAGTATTTTACCACTTTGCTTCATTTCTTCTCAGACAAAAGGTATGCATTACAATGCATATACCTGATAAGTTTATATTTGATAAGTTTATGTTGAGGTACCGAAATGTTAGATGAAAAAAATAAAAATAAAAACTGAGTTGGGATTTTAATGTTCTACGAATGTGGAGATAGCTTTTACGGAAGTCATTTTCCATCCATTAGCCATATACAGAAGTCGACTTCCGGAACACAATAAAAAAATCTCAACTTCCGGAAGTGGACATCCGAAAGTGGACATCTGAAAGTGTCTGTGTAAAACGGAAGCGGACTTCCGGTACGAAAGTGAAGTTATTTTTTTGCAATCCTACGGAAGTGGACTCTCGGTCTTTTAAAGTGAAGTTATTTTTTCGCAATATTACAAAAGTGGACATCCGAAAATGAAATTAAACGGATGTCGGCTTCCGGTGAATAGATTCTTTTTTTTCTTCTAGAAGTGGTAAGTTGCTTTTGTTTCTCCGGATGTGGTAGCATATTTTTTTTTTCTTTCTTTTCCTTCCTGATGCATGAAGCTAAGTGAGATAACATGGTTTTGTCTTTTCTTTTTCCACTTCCAGAGGATGAGGAAATGTAATGCAGATAGATTAAGTGAGTTTTTGTATTTTTTTTTTTTTATTTTGTAATTTTGTTATGGTTCGAGTAATAACTTATGCTTTATTTATTATTTATTTATATTATTTATTTAATTTTATTTGCATGAATATTTATTTTTTGTTTATATATTTTTTATTGTTATATTTTTGTGTGTTTTAATTATTATTTGTTTAAGTTTATTATTTATTTATTTATTGTTTGTTTGCTTTATATTTTTGAATGAATATTTTTATTTTTTATTGATTTAATTTTATTTATTTTGAATTTTTTTATGGTTTATTGTTTATGTATGTTGTATTTTTTATATTTATTTTATTGTTGGAGGAATATTTTAATTTTGTTTTTATATTTTTTTATTTTGAAAAAAGTGGTATTGATTACTAATGTTAGATTATAAGTGGTTAAAGTTATCTAAGATGGACAATCTCTCTTTAACTTTCATGGAATCACAAGTAAATTTGAGTTTCATCTCATATTTCTCTTCTTTTATAAATGAGATGTGTGACAAAGACTATACAAATAATTTTACGATTGATCAGATATTTTCAACACGAGATGAGTTGATTCAGTGGGTTCGAGGGATAACATTTCATCTTGGTTTTGTGGTTGTCACTATCAGATTTGACAAAGCTACTGGTCAACCTATGATGAAAACGTATGTATTGTTAGACTGTGAAAGGGGTGGTAAGTATAGGAAGTATAAATCTGATGTTCAGCCTAGTGTCTCTGGCACAAGAAAATGTGATTGTCCATTTAAACTCACACTACTAGAATTTTTATTATTTCATACAAATTTTCTTGCAGATTTTTTACAAAAATTTGCAGGAAAAGAGTTTCTTGCCATTTTTTGTATGAATTTTGATCGGTAGGTAATACCTTCGTGGGTAATTAGTTACCGTGGAATTTAAAAATTCGCAGGAAATTTCTTGCAAATTTTTTTATGAAAAATATTCGCATCAAATTTTCTTATGAAAAAAATTCGCAGCAATTTTTCTTGCGAAAAAATCAATTTAAAAAATCGCAGGTACTTTTTCTTGCGAATTTATATTTCGCAAGTAATTTTCTTATGTATTTTAAATTCGCAAGTAATTTCTTATAAAAATATCGCAAGTAATTTTTCCTGCCAAAATGAATTTGTAAATATAATTTTTTTACCAATAATTTTGCAAGAAAATTCGCAAGAAACATTTTATAAATTTAAAAAATATATATATATATATATAATATTATTCTTTGGGGCTAATGATGTTATTATACTCTTTATATATTTTTTATATATATTTTGAATGGAATTTTATTTTATTTTAAATTTTGTATATGTTGATATATTTTATATTTTACAATTTAATTAAATAAAATATTTCTTATAGTTTTAATTGAATAAATTCTATATTTTATTTTATATAAAATAAAACATATTTTATATTTCATTTTATGAACAAGTTATTTGAATACTTTAGATCAACGATAAAAAAAGAGTAGGCTTTTTGTAAA
>Ga0214544_1005937_pt1 | contig 23079 bp, 9 predicted proteins | sample CNSS3metaG_FD_160074 | JGI IMG/M metagenome (GOLD analysis project Ga0214544, IMG submission 160074) | Root nodule microbial communities from cowpea collected in UCLA plant growth center, Los Angeles, California, USA - CNSS3 | ecosystem: Host-associated > Plants > Roots > Nodule | place: USA...
TATAATTTATTTTAAGGTATTTGGCATCGAAGAAAATCCTCCTAATATTGAATATTTCATAATATTATGTTTTCTTTACCGTAATTTTTTTTCTTTTATAAAAATTAATATTGAAGTAGTTAGAACAAGGGTACGGGTATGGGTACGAGATTATACCCGTTACCCGGTGGGGATGGGGATGGGAAAAAAGTTTGATACCCGTTGGGTTTGGGTATGGGGATGAGGATAAATTTTTTATGCGGAGATGGGTATGGGATAGCGAAACCCGTCCACGCCCCGTTGCCATCCTTAGCACCAATAACGGCTTTTGGAGGAATCTGCCCCTGAAACACGTTTGGAGATATAAAGGGATTGTGTTACGGAGAACTGCAACTCGAAATTTAGGTAAAGGCGTAAGTTTACTGGTAATTCTTGCATTTCAGTCCGACAACAAAGCACATCAATCGATCAGATAATTTGCAAAACCTTTAAGAGTCTTGATCAAGAAGGGAACTCCAATCCCCAAAGCCATACACGACAATCGTCAAAATAATACGAATAAAACTCAATCCCCCAAGCCATATATGTCAAACAGAAGATGACAAAACCAACTTTGACGCGAGAACAAGCATGAAGGCAATGGGGTACATATAAGGAAGAGTAAAGATTGACACCTGAGATTACGCTTTGGGAAAAAAATTAGACGGTTATGATGTAACTAAGAACTAAGGGTGAACCCGGTTTTCTTTGGCCCTTTTATGACCCGTCAAAGGGTCAAACCGGATTGGTTCGTCAAACAAAAACAATCAATAATCACATTCTGTTCCGTATAAGACAGGTTAATGGGTCAGGTCGAACTGGCCCACCCACTTTTTTTTCTTTCTTTTATATTTTTTAGAAAAAAAATAATTTGTTTTCAAATTTTTTAAACTTTTTAATTTTTAAAATTTATTTATATATACATATAAATTATTCTTGAAGGCATATTTAATCAAATAAAATATTTTTTGAACTTTTAATTGATTATTTAAAGTTTTTAATTAGATAAATTAAAATAATTATTAAATTTACATATTAAATTATTCAATTATAACTAATAATTAGAGTTTAATTTGTAGGTATTAATGATTTTAATTACAATACTATTATATATTTACATATTTAAAAAATATAAGATAAAAAATAATCTTTTTAATTATCCTTATTTTATTTTACTTTCTTAAAACGGACCAACGAATCCAAGTTGACAGGCTGAACAAGATAGAGCATAACGGACTCACGAGTTGAAATATTCAACCCAACCCGTCCCTTTTAACACGGACTGACGGGCTGATCCGTTGAGCCCAACCCGTTTTGTCATCTCTACCAAGAACTATGAAGTTAGCAAATATATGGGTTAACATTTTAGTCGATGAAACAACGAATGAAAATCATCCCTGTTTAAGTATAGGTAACATTCATATGTAATGTCCAAACCATATTCCATGGGTTTGTAGTTATGAAGTGATGAGTACACACATAATGAAATCATTCCTTCTCAATTATAAATAAGAGAGGTAACTAATGTTCAAATCATATATCATAGATTCGCATATATTAACTTTTAAGTAAGCATAACCACCAACCAATGAAATCATCCCTGATCAACTTTAACTAACATGGGTATTTAATGTGCAAATCATACATCACGAGTTGGCAGATATTAACTCTTAAGTAAACACATAATAATAACATGGACTTATTTTCTTTCATCAAGACATAAAATTAAGGTTTAATTAGTCGGATAACACTGACTTTTGTTCATATGTGTCACATCTAAATGAAAGTGGGTATCATCTTACTAATTAAACCTAGAATTAACTCTAACTTCAACCATCCACATTTCAAAGAAAAAAGTCATCTTCTTCCTTGCCTTTTAACTTTTCCAATTTCATCTCCTTTAAATTGAGACCAAATTTAACTTTTATATAAATGTTATAATGATATTTTTATTAAATATTTTAACAATATAATTAAATTTATATTTTACCTCAAACTTTATTTATATTTTATTTAAAAAATTTAATATATTTATTTTAACTTGTTACAAAATAGTTTTAAATAATTTCTATACAAATATTAGAGTTGGTTTTAAAATAAAATTTTATAAATTCAAATATAAAATTTTATAAAATAATATTTTCGTTAATAATAACAATAAATGTAATAATATTATTAATATTAATTATGTTTATGATTAAAATAATACCACAACTAATAATATAATAATAAAAGTAATAATGTAAATAAATAATATTATTATTATTAATAATAAAGTTAATAAATAATAATACTAATTATTATAATTTTGATAATAATAAAATTATAATAAAAGTAATAAATAGAATAATAGAAATATGTATAGAGGGACATTTTAAAAATAAGATAAAATATTTAAAGTATTAATTGAATGGTAATTGTGTAAATTACAAATATGGTAGGGTTATTTTGAACAAAATATTAAATGAGTTGTGTGTAATGACATTGAAATAAACAAAAAATTAAAAATAACACGTGTTAGTATTTAAAAATATGTATGTGTGGATTTTTTATGGTACCAAATCTTCATATATTAATAAATTAGGTGTATAGCAATTATTTGACTTGAAAAATGTAAATAAAGTATATTTTGAATGAAGAATATATAAACAACTGATAGCTGCTCTAGCTGTTGCATCTCTGTGGAGAGAGAATCATATGGCAGAAGAAGAAGCAGCAGCAGGTAGACACCATGTGCTCCTCTTACCAGGACCAATGCAAGGCAACGTAAACTCCATGATGAAGCTGGCACAGCTTCTAGCTCTGCATCACTTCCACATCACCTTCCTCACCACCGACTTCATCCACCGCCGCCTCTACCGTTTCGCCGACATCCACTCTCTTTCACAAACCTACCCCAACCTCGAATTCAAGTCCATCTCCGATGGCCTCCCTGATCATCACCCTCGTTCCAATAACAACGCTTTCGCTGACCTCTATTCTTTCTTCAACTCGCATGGAAAACCTCTCCTCACAGAAATTCTTCTCTCCAAAACTGCTGCCAAGCCCAAGGTCACGTGCCTCATTGGTGACGGATTCCTCGGAGGCCTCACCGCTGACGTGGCGGATGAGGTTGGGATACCGGTCATTCATTTTCGCGCCATCAGTGTTTCAAGCTTCTGGGCTTTGTTCTGTGCTCCAAATCTCTTTGAATCCAACGAACTTCCAATCAGAGGTATAATAAAACTATAAGTTATAATCTATTTGTTATAAATTATCATGCTTGATAATACGATGAGAACTGAATCGAAACTTATTGAAGGAGAGGAAGACATGGATCGCATCATAACCGCTCTTCCAGGCATGGAAAACATTATCCGATGTCGAGATCTCCCAAGTTTTTATCGAGGAACAGAATCCAACCAAGTAGATCCTTTAAAATCCACGGTCTTTGATTGCCATCAAACACTTCGAGCCCGAGGAGTCATACTCAACACTTTCGAGGATCTAGATGGTCCTCTATTGTCACAAATGCGTCTCAAGTTTCTCCGTGTCTTCGCCGTTGGTCCTCTCCATGCGCACTTGAACTCCAGAAGAGTATCCGACGCCAAAACGACGCCGTCCACGGCTTCTTTCTGGGAAGCGGATAGAAGTTGCTTGACTTGGCTTGACTCTCAGCCGTTGCAATCGGTGCTATATGTGAGCTTCGGTAGCATTACTACCGTAACAAGGGAGAGGCTCATGGAGTTTTGGTACGGTTTGGTGAACAGCAAGAAGAGGTTCTTGTGGGTGATTCGGCCAGATATGGTGGCCGGAGAAGACAACGGTGACCGGGTACCGGCTGAGCTGGAGGAAGGGACTAAAGAGAGGGGGTTCATAGTGGGGTGGGCGCCACAAGAGGAGGTGCTGACACACAAGGCCATTGGTGGGTTTTTGACACACAGTGGGTGGAACTCAACCTTGGAGAGTTTGGTGGCCGGTGTGCCCATGATTTGCTGGCCATGCTTTGCGGATCAGCAGATTAACAGCAGATTTGTGAGTGAGGTTTGGAAAATTGGATTGGACATGAAAGATTTGTGTGATAGACACGTTGTGGAGAAGATGGTAAATGATGTGATGGTTCATAGGAGGGAGGAGTTTCTGAAATCAGCTCAAGCAATGGCTACGTTGGCTCACAAGAGTGTGAGTCCAGGTGGTTCCTCTTACTCCAGTCTCCAAGATTTGGTTGAATACATTAAATCAGTTGGCAGGAAAAATAATTAACACTGCACACTTCTTGTAAGCATGGCAGCGAGGTGGCCCCTTAAGTTCCTTTTACCGTTCTCACCAAATAAATGCAGCTTTTGGTTTTTGGGTTGGGGTGGGGTTTGTCACATCTTGATGTAATTTTGGTTCTTCTGATTTCATCATCTCATTTTGCGTGTATAACTCTATTTATACACAGGAATATGATGATAAAGCGGTGAAAGTTGTTTTGGAACATTTCAATGGTTTGGTTACTTTGACATAACTATATTGGTCCTTTGACTGTGATTCTGCTGCCCTTCAGTGGAATTTTTTTAGGACAATTTTTTCGACGATGTTATTTTACCATCAATGCTGGTTTGAATTGTTGATGTTGCTATAGTGTATTGCTCTGTGCTGTTAAATAGCCATTATATAGTGCTATATATGTAGTAGATTATTGGTTTTCTGCAATATTATGCATTTGATAACACTGTATTGTTGGAACTTGTATTCTTTTAGTGTGTCTACATCAAAGATCCCTTTCTTTATTTAGCCTGATCATGAAGTTTTGTTTCGTAATATTTTAATTTTGTCTGAAATATTAAGTAGTACGACAATTATATAATACAACTCATCCTTTATTTTTTTACTCTCTGACGAGTTTAAAGGGTTATTATTAAAGTGATACTATTTTTTTTTAGAAAAAAATCAATGATCTATACTAAGCTATATGTAAATGAGAGTTTTTACACATTCTTTCAGACCCAAGATATATTCATACTATGAATATCATATTAGAAGTAGACTTATAAGGTGAGGTTTGCAACTTACTTGTTAAAAGTGGATTTTTGGTCTAATTCAACCTCACAAAACTAACTTATAAGGTGAGGTTTGTACCCACTTTTATTTATTTATTTATATATATATATATATATATATATATATATATATATATATATATATATATATATATATATATATATATATATATATATATATATTGAATTAGTTTTATCTCTAATCGATGTGAGACTTTCAACATAGTAAAATATATGTAAAATATGACAAATTGTATCTTAATCCATTTTCTTTTTCGAACTATGTGGATCATTTTAAATATTTAGATTTATTTATTCAAAATAATAATAAATTAAATTTGTAAACTATAATACACATTAACACATTAATTTGTTATTATTAAATTACACATAAAAAATAAGTGGAAATAATATATTATAGTGAATAAACACAACAAATAACATTACAAATTTCATATGATTTTAACTAAAAAGTTAATATAATTCCAAAACAATTCCAAATGACAATGACAAACATACAGATAATGATTGTAAAACATTAATACACTTCTAAAAGACATAACATAAAACACATAATATTTAAATATAAAAACTAATTAGAAATTTCTAAAACAAATGTTATATAACTATTCTCTTCAAATACTTTAAAAGTAATATTTAAAATTCTTGAATAAAACTGAATTATTATTTTAAATACATTAAAAAAATAAATATTATTTTTAATTTTTAACAAAATTATTTAATATCTAAATACACCACCAGTTGAAATATATTATTAATAAAAATATAATAATAATAATAATAATAACAATATATAAATAAATTATAAATATTATAATAAATATAATTCAACTAGTTTTTTAGTCTATTAAATTAATATATTAAAAAAAAGTTTGCGTGTACATTTTTTTTATTGACTAAGACTTTTGTTTTTAGATCTTTTACTTTTCACACTTTTTCGGATAATTTAATTTGTATGTACACATTAAGTTGTCCATACTCAATTAGATGAATATATGAATATACATGAGTCTATCCATTCATTAATTAGATAAATTTATCAATACATATACATTACGCTAGTTACTTTATATATTAATCAGATGAGTCTAACAAGACATATTAGACGAGTCTAACTGTAACATTCCTGGCTACCCCTCGTCGGGCCCCAAAGGCTGTCAGATTACTACAGTCCAATGCACCCCAACCCATCACCCTTCTCCGTCCATTCATACTGGGTGGGTTGTTGTCAGTGGGAATCGAACCCCCAATCTGACCTTTAACACCTATGGTTCACCAGCAGATGCTACCAAAAAACTTTTTTGTAACATCCCTAGCTACCCCTCCTCGGGCCCCAGAGGCTGTCAGGTTACTACAGCCCAATGCACCCCAACCCATCACCCTTCTCCGTCCATTCATATTGGGTGGTGCTACCAGTTGTGTTAAAGGTCAGGTTGGGGGTTCGATTCCCACTGGCAACAACCCACCCAATATGAATGGACGGAGAAGGGTGATGGGTTGGGGTGCATTGGGCTGTAGTAACACCTGATAGCCTCTGGGGCCCGAAGAGGGGTAGCCAGGGATGTTATACTAACAATACACTTTAGTCCGAAATTTCTAATCACTATCGTACAATTTTTCCAGGGGTTTTTTCAATTTGGTCATACTTTTGTTTTCTTTTTTAATTTGGTGCTAATATTGTCAATTTTATTCTATTTGGTCTTTTCACTGACACCGTTCAAATAGTTAACGAACTGTGAATAGTAACCGTCACATGTCATTTTATGATTTTTTTTCATTTTATTTTATTTTTAATTTTTTTATTAAAAAAAAAATGTACGTGTGTCAAGTTCATATCATACCACGTGTCATTTTGTGGTTTTTTTAATTTTTTTTAAATTTAATTTTTTTAATTAAAAAAAATCCACGTGTCTAGTCAATATCATGTCACATGTTAATGTCAGTTTTAATATTCAATTTGTTTCTAATATTCGTTATTTATTTTCAATGTGGTCCTATTTTTTTTTAATTTAGCATTTATGTTCCTCTCCAAATTGAGACAAAATTTAATTTATATATAAATATTATATGAATATTCTTATTAAAATGCATATTTTTATTAAATATTTTTAATTTAAAATTAGAGTTGGTTTAAAACTAAAACGAAAAAGACAATAACACCATTATTTTAAAATTTTAAGAGGTTAAAAATATTTAATTTTAACCTAAATAATATCTTATTTTTAGAGAAATAATCAGTTTAATATAATACATAGTGATATATCTTATTTTTAAAATAACTTTTCAAAATTAATTATATTAACGATAAATTTTCATTAACTAAGACTTGCTACGATGTTCAAATCTTTTAAGAAAAATTAGGAGAGTGATGCAGAGTACTCTATCCAGATAATTTGTTTAAAAAATATTTGTCAACATTTTGACGTGCATACAGAAATAATAGTCACTTACAACTTCATATATTAGTATTTTAATATCTTTTTTATTTTAAATTTAAAATACTAATATATATATATATATATAATAATTATTAGATTAAATCATTTCATTGGTTCTTATTTTTGTAAAGAAATTTTAAGTCATTTTTTTTTATTATTTATCTCATTTTAGTTCCTATTTTGGTAAATTTATTATAATTATGTCCTTTTTGTTAGTAATATATTAATCACGATAAAAGAGAAATTACGTGTCTTGTATTTTTTTTTCATTAAATTAAAAAGTTTTGCTAGTAATAGTGTCACATGTCACTATCAGAAGGTGTCATTGTTTTATTAGTCTCAATTTTGTTCCTATGTTCTCATTTTGTCTCCATTGTATTCCAATTTTTTTTTTTTTAAATTGAGTTATTTTGTCGATCTCCAAATTGAGACTAAATTTAATTTTTGTATAAATATTAAACAAATATTTTTATTAAATATTTTTAAGTTTATTTATTTTTATATTTGACATTAAAATTTATTTAAATTTGTATTCAAATTGTAAATTAATTTGTTTTAAATTGTTAAAAAATCTTTAAAATTATTTTAAAATTTTAAAAATGAATTTATAAAATTTTTATTTTTAAACCAACTCAAACATTTGTATAGATATTATTGAGTTTTAAACTTTTTAAAAATATACAGTTATTTATAAGAATTGAAAATAAGTGATAAATTTATTTTATTTTATGAAATTCAATGTAAAATATAAATTTAAATAAAGTTAAAAATATTGAATAAAAATATTTGTATAACATTTGCACAAAAGTTAAATTTGATTTTGGAAATAGATAAAATTGCTCAATTTTAAAAAAATTGGGAGTGAGACAAAATAAAAATACATAGAGACTAAGACAATGACACTTGGTGTGTGATAATGACACATGACACTGTCAATACCACATCACATTATTATTATCATGTGACATAACGTCAGCTTGACACATGACAATATATTTTTTATTTAAAAAAGGAATTATAAAACAATTAAAAATATATAAAAAATCACAAACTAACACGTGACAATTCTTCTAATGTAGTTAGTACATTATTAACGGAAATGACTTGATTGCAACAAATATCCAAACATAAGACCAAATTGAGACAAATAAAAAAATGACTAATTTGATATTTTTTTACAAAAATAGAGACCAATGAAAAGATTAACCTAATTATTATTATATAAATAATTATAGTAATATTAAATAATATTAATAATATATTAATTTTAACTAAAATAATAAAATAATAATTTTATGTATTAATATTTTTTTATCTATCACATCAATTAAATCACTCACAAACTTCATCACAAAATTCACTTACTTCCACTTTCAAATATTATTTAAAGAAACACAAAAAATTATCCATTCATATTCATCTAATATTCATTGAGATTCATCTTTACATTCTTCTCAAATTTATTTCTTGAAAGAAACACACTTGTGGAAGATGCTTAGAGCATGTCTGTTTTCTCATATCCATCCAAATTTATTGAATGATTTCTGGTGTGTTTTCTCAGATATTTTTTGTAACGTTTTGGTAAAAGCGACACGAACGGTTGAAATGTGGCGACTTAGAGCCTGGCAGACAAACTCAGCAAGTGCCGTTCAATCAACAATTTCCCCAAAAAATTATAATTTCTCACCACGTACAACAAACAAAATACACTCTTTTCATATCCTATTCTAACATTATATACATTAAAATAAGACTACATCTATCTTTTACTTTTATTAATATAAAAGTTAATTTTTATTAAGATCATTCAAATATTAATACAGTAAAGTGTGGGATTGTATTCTTTGAAAGGAGCCTGAAACTACCATCTCCCCTGTGTCCATTTTATTTGTTAACACATTGCATCTCCACAATATCAAACACAGCATCGAATAAGAAGAGAGCAAGCGAAGTTGAAGAACAGAAATTCAATGGCAGAAGCGCACGTGCTGATCTTCCCTCTTCCATTGCCGGCGCATGTTGTGTCCATGCTGAAGCTCGCCGAGCTTCTGGCCCTTCAGAATCTCCGCATCACCTTCCTCACCACCGACACCATCCACAGTCGCCTCACTCGTTTCGGTGACATCCAAGTTCTCTCAGAATCCTACCCTACGCTCCATTTCAAGACCCTTTCCGATTGTTACGACGAGGGTGGCCACCCTGGATTCGGAGACCGTATCTGGGACTTCATTTCTTCCGTAACTCTCCACGCTAAGCCCTTCTTGAGAGATATTCTGCTCTCCCACACTCCTCAAATTCCCAAACTTAGTTGCGTTATTCAGGATGGAATCTTCGGAAGCCTTTCCGCTGGCGTCGCTGCTGAGTTAAACATATCCATACCAATCATTCATTTCCGAACCATTAGTTCTTGCTGCTTCTGGGCTTATATCTCTGCTACAAAGCTCCTCCAATGTCAAGAACTTCCCATCAGAGGTATGTAAGGACATTGAATAGCTGCTATAATCTCTTAATGGTTCAGCTTTTTGACTTATTAGAAAACTGTACTTATTCTTAAAGTCAAATTGCGAAGGAACTATATTATACAGTACACAAAAATTGTATAGATTCAGGAGCATTAGTGACGTGGTTAATATATATAAGATGAACTTATGATGTGAGTGGTTGTAGGAGATGACGACATGGATCGGATCATAAAAAACTTGCCAGGAATGGAGAACTTGCTTCGGTGCAGAGATCTTCCAAGTTTCTTTCGACCAAACAAACAGGGGAACTCGACTTTTGAGTCCTATGTAGATCGGAGTCGACAATCACTTGCAGCAGACGCGTTTATCCTCAACTCATTTGAGGATCTAGAAGGCCCTGTCCTCAACCAAATACGTCATCATTTTTCCAAAGTTTTCACCGTTGGCCCTCTCCACCACCATTTGATCACGAGAAAGACAGAATCCAACCAAGGAAAGGAGATTCCCAGGTTTAAGAACAGTATTTTTCAAGTAGACAGGAGCTGCATGACGTGGCTGGACGCTCAGCCTGAAGGGTCAGTGATGTATGTGAGCTTCGGAAGTAGCACTATTGTGAAAAAGGAAGATTTAATGGAGATTTGGCAGGGTTTGGTGAACAGCAAGAAGAGGTTCCTGTGGGTGATGCGGCCTGACATTGTTGCAGGAAAACACAATGAGGACGAGATACCAACTGAGGTGAAGGAAGGGACTAAAGAGAGGGGGTTCATTGTGGAGTGGGCCCCGCAAGAGGAGGTGCTGGCACACAAAGCCATTGGTGGGTTTCTGACACACAGTGGGTGGAACTCAACCCTGGAGAGCTTGGTGGCTGGTGTACCCATGATTTGTTGGCCGTACTTTGCGGATCAGCAGATTAACAGCAGGTTTGTGAGTGAGGTTTGGAAGGTTGGATTGGACATGAAAGATGTTTGTGACAGAGATGTTGTGGAGAAGATGGTAAATGATGTCATGGTTCATAGGAGGGACGAGTTTCTAAAATCAGCTCGAGCAATAGCTATGTTGGCACACAAGAGTGTGAGTCCAGGTGGTTCCTCTTACACCAGTCTCCACGATTTGATTGAGTACATTAAAGGAGAAAATAATTAACACGGCGCAATTCATCAAGTTTCCTTCTTGCAATAAATTTGTCGAATGTACCATAAAAATGTTAGAATCGTAAGCTAATACCAACTCCAAATGTGGCAACTGTAGATGATCTTTCAGAGGATGGGCACTTCTTCCAGCACCTCTGTATATTTTAATATGCATTCTTGTATCTGTTCTTATGTTTTTCCTTTCATCTTCTTCTTCCTAAACCAGTTCTCACACCTGTCCTCCATTATTGATTTTTTCTTTTTACACCTGTCTTCTTTCCCACTTTTCATCTTTTTTTCTTACTTGGGTCCCGTATCCCTGTCATGTTCTTGCGAATGCCGAAAGAGAGATTGATTGGGATAGGGTAATGAGAAACTCACATGGTAGCGAAATGTTGGTGTCGAATGAAAATTAATAGCAATATTAGGGATAAACATTTAAAATTATGGGTATAATTTAATTGAATGATCATACTTAATTGAATTATCATAAGTATGTGTATAAAATCTTACAAAAAACAGATACTTATATATAGATACATTATATAGATACATTTAAGTTTGTCACTATTAGAGTTTCTCAAACAATTAATGAAAGACATACTATTACACAGAAAAGACATACTTGTACACAAAAATACAATTACGTTTGTTAGTGATAATGTGACATGGGTTAGCCTTTCAATTATGTTTTTGTGGTATTAGTGAACTGAAATTGGTCAAACAATTAATATGAAAATAAATAGCGTACTCAAAGTAACCATTTATTTATTGGTGTGAGGACTATCTAATTCAATGAAATGTGTACAAAATCTTATGAAAAATAAAAAAGATAGTTGTACACAGAAAACAATTTAAGTTTGTTACTATTACATTACTATGTTGTTATCTTAGTACTAAATTATGGTTTTCTGGTATCAAAGAATGTCGATTTGGTCAAACAATTAATGAGAATTGATAGCGTATCGGGGAGTAACCATTTATTGTTTTGGAAACTACGTGATCTAAGAACATGACCATGTGTACAAAATCTTACAAAAAAAATAGTTTGACACATAAAGTCATTTAAATAACACATACTAGATGACTTCCTAGACTTTGATATTTTGTCAACATCACAATAAGAAGTGATTGATTTGTATTTCATTAGTAACACGTCTAAAGAACTTAGTTATTCAATGTGCAATTTTGTGTGTAAAAGATCCTACAGAGAGAAATTATCTAATGGTGACTTAGTATATATATATATATATATATATATATATATATATATATATATATATATATATATATATATATATATATATATGTTTTTGTGTTAAAAAAAGTTTAAAGCAATTAAGACAGGAAGTGACTGCTACTTTATTAACAACCAATTTTAATGATTAAAAGTTAGTCACTATAGTGACAAATTTACAAAATAAAAGATTATTGGTTGCTAAAATAGTCATTATTATGAATAAAAAAATTATAATTGGTCTCTAAATATGTTTTTAAAATTTAGTTACCATGATTTTAGCTAGCAAAGAAAATTTGTCACTAAACATTACCCAAGTTTTTGTTCAAAAGAGATTTGTTTCTAAATTAGTCTCTAATTAATTAGTGATCAATCTAGTGAGCAATTATAATTTTTTATTAATAATAGTGACTATTTTAGTAACCAATAATTTTTTATTTTGCAAATTGGTATCTAAATTGATTAGACTAATAATTTTGTCACTAAAATTGATTGTTAATATGACATTTTCGGACCTCCTAACAATAATACAAAATGAGGACCATCTAGTTAATATATTTTAGAAATCCTGATCGAGAACTGATTACAAAAATCATCAAAAGTGCATTTTCTCTCTCGGAAGTATGTCTTCAGTCCAAAAGTGGTCCCCTCCTCCAAATATACTCTCATATTCCACTTTCAAGAGTCTCCCTAAAAGTGAGGGTGTGTTGAGCACATTCCCTTGGCCTAGGCTCCTCAATTCCTTCATTCCACAAAAGGGGAAGGTGTCACTAACAAACCTAAAAAAAGTTAGAAATGGTAAACAAACTCAAAGAAAATGCGAAAGAAATCTCATTAATTTTAATCATGTTACTGGTAATTTTCTTAGGAAGAGTCTCTCTAAGGTCTCTTGTTCGTCTATCTTCTTCTCCATTTTTTATCTATTTGATCTCTATAAAATCCAATCTCTAAATACAAAAGTTCAAAAAAATGTAATTTTTAGAGAGAATTGGAAAAGTTAATGATTAAAATACATATTAATAGAGAATTTAATGATTTAAAGATTGTTGTAAGAATAAAAAAACATAAGTGAACTATTCATCAAGTTCATGTTAAGAGCGAATTCATAAACAACAATACACTCTAATTCTTCATATTGAATTAGCCTACTGAGAAAAACAAATCTACATCAAGTTGATTGGTTTACCCATAAATTTGAAACTTGTACCAAAATTCTGGAAAAAGAGTAATATAACAATATGCTTTAATAATTTAATTTAAAAATAAAAATATAATAAAGATACTAGTATAAAGCATTGTAAATAGTTTTAATTAAAATTTGGGTTAAATACGTTTTTCTTTTTCAAGTTTCAATGAATTTTGGAATTAGTCCATTTTCGAAACTTGATACTAATTTAGTCATTCATTTTTAGAAATGTGTGAATTTAATCCTTATTACCAAATTTATTAAGTTTATCTGACATTTCAAGCGCATTTCATGATAGTATTTGAATTGTTTACACCGTTTGACACATTTTTGCTTCAATATTAACTTAAATATTATCATAAAATACATTTAAAATGTCAAATAAACTTAACAAAATTTGGTAAAAAGTACTAAATGTACACACTTCTAGAGATGAAAGACCAAATTGATATCAAATTTCAAAGATAGACTAATTTCAAAATTCACTGAAACTTGAGGGATTAAAACATATTTAACCCTTAAAATTTCTATAAGTTCGGGGTTATCATTTATATTATATCTATTGTTGTAATTTGTAAAGTATTCATCGAAAAGTCCTATTTTCTTTTTTATTTTCTTTTGTGATAGACTATTATTAAAATATGGGGTAATCCTGTCATTGTTAATGCCGTCCAAGTTTTTAAGATCGACATTTTTCTTTTTAAAAAATAATACTTTGACGTCCTTTTAAATAAGTATAACAAATTGCAATCTTTTTAATAACATGACAATATATATTAGAATTTTAAATTAAAAACTAAAATAAATTAACTAAAAATATTATTATTTTATATTATAATATAGGTGTTTTTTTAATTTTCATCGCTGTTAACATAAAAATATGGAATCTCATGTCCTATTTGTTGTATTCTTGATTTCCTCAACATTTAAAGTCGTGTCTTTTAGTATACGAGCTATTAACATGTGGCCAAGCCAACTTTTAATAAGACAATCACACCAAACCAAGGACCATACGGGTTATTTTTTTCTTATATCTTATAAAATTATATTATTTTCTCTCGTTAAAAGTGCATCCTTCTAGATACTTACCAAGATGATCCTAAAAATTACTTGGTTATAAATAAACCGTTTGTATTCAAACTTTTAATTGGTGGTAGTTGAGTAATCTAAGTTCAAGCTTATTACCGTCAAAAAGAAAACCATTAAGGAGGAGATCAATGGCCGGGGCACACGTAGTGATGTTTCCATGTCCATTGCAGGGCCATGTACGGCCCATGCTGAAACTCGCAGAGCTTCTTGCACTTCACCATCTCCATGTCACCTTCCTCAACACTCAGAGTAGTCACAACCGTCTCACTCGTTACGGTGACATTCAATCTCTCTCAGCCTCCTACCCCACGCTCCATTTCAACACCATTGCTGATTGCTACAGCCATGGCAACCACCCTGGATCCGGAGACACTACCATGGGCGACATAATACTTTCCACAACTCTACACGCCAAACCCCTCTTGAGAAATATTCTGCTCGCCCACACTCCTGAAATTCCCAAAGTTACCTCCATTATTCAGGATGGCATCTTCGGAAGCCTTTCCAATGACTTGGCTTCTGAGTTAGGGATACGAATAACAATCCTTCATTTTCGAACCAGCAGTCCCTGTTGCTTCTGGCCTTATTTCTGGCTTCCAAACCTCTTCAAAACCAACGAACTTCCCATTAGAGGTATGTGGAGAACTCCGATCAACTCTTTCATTTCTCTTCGGGTATTAACACAAGAAAAATTGCTTCTTTTCAGAAAAATTGTGTTTATAGTTAATTAATGATGAAGAATGTTACTGGTTGTGTAGGAGATGAGGACATGGATCGCATCATAAGCAATATGCCAGGCATGGAAAACTTGCTTCGCTGCAGAGATCTCCCTAGTTTCTGCAGACCAGGAACAAAAGGGAACTTGTCTATTGACTGGGTTTCGTTCCAGACCAAACAATCACTTTTAGCAGACGCGTTGATACTCAACACGTTTGAGGAGTTAGATCGCCTTGTCCTCTCTCAGATACGTCTTCACTTCCCCAAAGTCTACACCCTGGGCCCTCTCCACCACCATTTGAACGTGAGAAAAGCAGAAACCAATGAAGCAAATGACACTCCTTCGATTCGGAATAGTTTTTTTGAAGAGGACAAAAGCTGCATGGCGTGGCTTGACGCTCAGGCTCAAGGGTCGGTGTTATATGTGAGTTTCGGCAGTTCAACGGTCGTGACAAGGCAGGAACTGATGGAGTTTTGGCATGGTTTGGTTAACAGCAAGAAACGGTTCTTGTGGGTGATGCGGCCTGATTTGGTGGTGGGAAGAGAGAACGGTGACCGGATACCGGAAGAGCTGGAGGAAGGGACTAAAGAGAGAGGGTTCATGGTGGAGTGGGCGCCGCAAGAGGAGGTGCTGGCCCACAAGGCCATTGGTGGGTTTTTGACACACAGTGGGTGGAACTCAACGTTGGAGAGTTTGGTGGCTGGTGTGCCCATGATTTGTTGGCCCTATTTTGCTGATCAGCAGGTTAACAGCAGGTTTGTGAGTGATGTTTGGAAGGTTGGATTGGACATGAAAGATGTTTGTGACAGAGATGTTGTGGAGAAGATGGTAAATGATATCATGGTTCATAGGAGGGATGAGTTTCTGAAATCAGCTCAAGCAATGGCTGTGCTGGCTCACCAGAGTGTGAGTCCTGGTGGTTCTTCTCACTCCAGCATGCAAGAGTTGATTCCTTACATAAAATCAGTGAGTAAGGAAAATAACTAAACCAGCAAATGCACAATTGCATATTGATCGCATTTTCTTCTACGTTACTTAATCTGTCATACATTGTGATGTTTCAGTCCACCTTAATTAGAAGAACCAATTGCAAATGCAGTTAGGTTCTGTTTTGGTAGAAGTTTATGTGCTGCAAACTGGTAATGAAGCAAAACTGCTTGTTTCAAATCAAATGTATTCACTTCATCATCTTTAACCAAATCACTTGTTAAACATTTACCATTTTCAATAGCTTAGTTAAAGACTCTCCCACATTCAGGTAGGAACATATTACGTTTACCGTGTAACTCGGTATAACATTATTACTTGGTGACATAAATGAAAGATTTTTGAGGAAAATGATATTTTCACTCTTTTAAATCTGTTGTGAAGGCAAATATTTAATTTTTGGATAATGATATTTTGACTATTAAATTTTTACAACTTTCTCTTACAATATAATGTGTCATGTGATTTTGAAATATTAAGAATGAGAAAATAAAAAAAATAGAAAATCATTTAGAAGAGGCGCCTAAGGTTGTAAGAGAAAGTTGTCAAAATTTAGTAGTCAAAAGTTATTTTCCTTAATTTTGATATACTAAAAAGACAATTTTTCTATTATTGCACCTCTCACGTTGTTTCGAAATCAACCACAACTTTGGGAATGTTGCACCTTTATTGTAATTTTCTATTACTCACGATTAGTTTTTACTCATTTGTAGTTAGGTTTTTCTTGTAATGTTTACTTCAGGCAATAAATTTATTAAATAACTTTTAAATATTTATTGAATATTATATATGTTGACAAGTTAAATTTAAACCATTATTAGGTATTTTCTAAAAATAATATTTGAAGAATAATATTCAAGTTTAAATATTTTATATTTTTATTTAATACTAAAATTTATTCCGTTGGTATTTTCTATAATAAATATTTGTAAATTAACTTTAAAAATAATTTTAATATTATATAATTTTTATTTATAAAACTTGAAAATTTTAATAAAGTTACTTCATTTAAAGATTAAATTATATAGTCAAATATAATTTTTTCATTTTAAATATGTTTAATATTTTTTAAATTTTAATTTTTTAAATTTGTCATTTACAGCAAACATTTGTTTAAGTTGACATTTTGATCTCTTGAGAGTTAGATGTAGACTTAATTGAGATTGGAACTTATGAAATTTTGAAAGTCATATTACAACATGGGATATTATGAATCATATAATTACAATATAAAATATTAAGAATGTTTAAAATTTTTAAAATTTGTGAAAAACCAAGAGATATAAAAAATATATGATAGATATAAGAAGTATGTTATAAGAGAAAGAATTTGTTATTTTATTTTTTTCATATACTTTCTCTATATATATATAATATATATAATTAAATAACTTCACTTTATTTTCTTTAAAAATAAAATCATAAAATTATTAATTTGATAATTTTTGCTTTCTAAATGCAGATTTAGCGGAAGCGAATGTACAGTCAAGTTTTCAATTCTTAATTAAAAGATATATATTTATATTGTTCTTTAGAATATCTAATGTAAATGTACAAAACATCTTTTCAACTTTTAGACATTTCGTGCCATTTTCTCAAACTCTGTTTTTTTTCTTCTCCTTTTGATAATTTCTCTTTGCAATAATAGATCCTCTTGCAAATGATAGAAGTTATTAAACTCAAATCTACAATCTAGAACCTCTGACAGTTGATGGAAAAGATGATGGCATATTTAATGATGCAAAAAGGACATAAGAAACCACCAAATCATTGAAACATAACATGTTAGAAGGCGAATTCACTTTTAACATGTAGAGAGACATTGTCACTTTGAACCATTATGAGACAAAGACAATGCTATATCATACTAAGCAAAGAAAACCAAATTCTCAAACGTGTCGATCGTCCAGAGGAGGGAATGCGGAAACTACATATAAATTGTCAAAGAATACTTATTCTATTGCAAATGGGGATGATAATATCTAGATCTGATGGATAATCACAAAAGTATATATGTAAATGGCTATTTGTTTTTATTAAATATCAGTTTTGTTCAAATATTTTTTGGATGAGTGCAAGTGTTTATTAGTTCTAAGTTATTCGATAAAACCAAACCTAAAAAAATTAAGTTGAGTTTCACTTATAATCGGATATTAAATATAGTTTAACTTAAGTTAACTGTTCCGAGTTAAAAGATAAATTTAGTATGAGTAGTCGATCATTGGTGTAAAAAGTGATTTTGAAATTATTTAATAGGTTTTAAAAGAAAGTAAGTCTTTAAAAAATCAATTACATTTTAGAATTATAAGTTTCGGTTCTAAAATATTTAAAACCTTCTTTTAACACTCCATTTTCCTTTCATTTCGAAAGCAGGGAGAGTTTTGTTCACTTATCTTGCGTTTTTTTTTTCTCTGTTTCATAATCTTTTCTCCTAATGCAAGCCTTTTTTTTTTTGTGTGTGTAGGTTTTCCATATTAGACGCATTTCCTCACTTGGTGCTCTTAATTGTTTGTAAGGCTTGCGGTATATATATATATATATATATATATATATATATATATATTTAAAATTATATATATTATATATTTTTATTGTTTAAAAAGTAAAATAAAAATTAGTTTGATGGATTAATAACTGGATTAAAGAGATTAAGGTTTTATATCTGGTTATAAGGTTTATCCACAACAAGTCATCAAAAAAGTATGAAATAAAAGAAAGACAGATTAGAAAAAAGAAATTAGAGAAGAGAGAACAAATATGCATACTCACACGATCTCATGAATAAGTATCCTATATGATATATGTATGTTAGATTTATGATTCTTTCATTACGATATTTCTCTCAAATTAAGTTTCTCCAAATTAGTATGAACCCTAACTATGATTTTAGGATTTTTTTTATATAAAATTAGCATGAACCCTAATTATATTTTCTCAAATTAGTATAACCCAACATTATAAAATGTTGCTATTTTTGTATTTTCAACTGCATACAATGAATTAGTTGAATACTCTTGAATTGAAATAAAAATTAGAATACTTATTTATGTGAATTCAAAAAATTGAAAAAATTAAAAATTGAAAAGTTTGAATTGCATGATTTAAATAAAAAAAATTAATTAAAAAAATTATATACAAAACATCTAATTTGGCACCCCTAGATATTTTCACCAAGTTCCGCCACTGCTTGCAGTTGACTTTGAGATTATTATTGAGTTAGTTATAGTGAATTTATATAACAGTTTAATAAATTAGTTTCTTTGAGTTTTATTTTATTTTATGCATATGATATTGCATGTGATTCTTTCTAAGATAGTTAAATTATAGAAATAAATTGAAACTATATTTTAAAAAAAGAAAGAATAGGCTTCACTTCAAGACATAATCGAAACGTAAAGTAAATAATAATGAGTTGGAATTCGCGAACCAACCCGACCCACCATGGGTTTTGGTTTGGTTGGGTTGAAAATTTTTTACAAATTTTAATACGAATAAATTTTTGACCTGACCCACATAGAATCTGACTTACCCGGGTTGAACTCATTGTGAGTCGAGTTGGCTTACCAACACACAAATAAAATGTTACATAAGTGTTTTTTATTATGTTGGACTTTGCATTTGGGTCAGGTTATGTTGTTTTTTTAGCCAACACATTGGTATTTGTGTAATTTTGGTTTGTAGTTGGAGTTTAACATCCTTTTGGATTGCATTTGGATTATATTGAAATTTATTTAGATTTTAATTATAATTATAATTTTGTTTTTTTGAGATTGAAAAAAAAATATTTTCTTTTTAATTAAGTGAAGTGAGCCAACTCGTTTAACCTATCAACCTGTGGAGGGCCATATTGGATTCAAATTTTTTTGACTCGCTAATAAGTAAGTCGGGTTGGGTTGGCTCACTAAGTGACTAACCCGTGATAGGTCAAGCCGGGTTACTCGTTTTGACGATTCTAGAGATCTGGTTAACATTTATTTTTAAAATATTTCTTTAAGTTAAAATAAATAGATGTTGACATAATATTTTTTGAAATATTTGTACAAACTAATATAAAATAAAATATATTTATTTTTTAAAATTTAATTTAATAAAAATTTAAACAAAATTTATTAAATATTTTAAATAACGTAATTAAAAATTTAATATAGTATGATATATGTTAATTGGATGTCAAAAAAATATAATATCGATATTCATAAATAAAAAAAAAACTCAAAAAAATAAATTATTAGATGTTGACATTTGTAGAACAAAATTAAACACCAAATATTGCCATCGATAAATAAAAAGAAAACATAATACTGTATATCGACATCCGTAACACATAAAGAATTAAAAAAAATAAAATACATATCAACATAACAAAACAAGACACTGATCAACATCCGTAGAAGAAAAAAGAAATTGGAGTAAAATCAATTTGAAACAAAAAAAAAATATATATATATATATATATATATATATATATATATATATATATATTTACTTTTAGTTGAGAGACGAAGTAATAATTTAAAATAAAAATACTAGTAGAGAAGAAATATTTGGAGGGCAGGAGAAGTCCCCTTACCTCCATGTCCAAGCATGTCAGGCCCAAATACTTTGCTTCCTTAGAAACCCAATCTTGTTGGGCAGCCATAGTGGTTTATTTTCATTTTAGCGGGTTATTGTCGTTTAAGGAAGGGGTTTAGATTTAAATGTCATTTTGGTAAAACTAGGGGGTTTAGATAGCATATCTTCAATAATATTATAGTCTAATTTACTATCACGCCACCTCCATAATTTCCTCCTGCACCTTCATAAATTTTCAAGTTTCAAATTTACTTTTTTAGTTTCAGTTTTATATTATGTATATTATTATATAAAAAAAAATTCTGTTTAGTGTTTAAATATATATATATATATAATTTTATCTTTTAAGTAGCACTTTTTAATTTAACTAATTTTCGAAATTAAATAAATAAAAATTATTTACAAAATTAATAAAATCATTTGAAATCAAATTATTAAAATTATTTATGTTTTTTTATAATTTTTTTTATTATTATACAAAATATAAATACACATACATTACATATGTGTATCTTTACTATTATATGTTGTACTAAAGTTCTAAATTATACTATCCAAAACATTAAACATCAATATTTTTATATTTGAGAATGTAAAATTCAAAATAAAAATATATTTTAAAATAAATAATTTAAAATACAAAATTTGTACTTCACAATATTCATAATAGATGAAGGAACTGACCTCTCTTATGATTAGCTTGAACATGTGTTTCCTACTCAATGAGTCTCATTAGGAGAGTTAGTCACATCTCTGTCCAACATCATGCAGTAGTATTTGTGGTATAGATAATAATATTTTAATTTATTTTTAGTCTATTATTCTAATTATCTTTAGATTATCATATTATATTATTAAAAAATTTAAAATAAATAATTAAAAAATAATCATAATGATAAGATAAGATCAAAATAGATCAAAATATTATTAAGGTTGAGATATTATATGGAAAATAATAGTATTGGAATGGATTCCGTAACTTTGCATGTCCTCCGGGTGTTGAAATCAGAAAATTTCACTAGTCATCACCCACTTTACCTCCTTTGCTGCCACGTTGCCTCTTGCATTTGTGTCAACGCCGAAAGATATAAAACTAAAATTAGATGTCTCTAGCCTCTTTTTATATTTCAGATGGTGAATTTTAAAATACATTGTTTATTTTATATTTTAGATTATGTATTTTGAAATATTAAATTTTTATTTTAGATTATATAGTTTTTTTATTTTTTTTTTCTGAATTATATATTCTAAATATAATTTTTTGTATTTTGAATTAAAATTATAAAATATAATTGTTATATTTAAAATTATATGTATTAATATTTAACGATCAGAATTATATAATTTTGATCTTTAAATTATGGAATTTTAAAAAGTTTTAAATTGAAATTTTACACCATGCTCTTACGTGGGTGATTAATGCAGACAAATGATAAGGGCGATGAACTTGAACAATACTTATATTCTTTTTTAATGATTTGAAAGTGAAGCATTGATGCTGATTTGAGGCATATGTGATTTCATCTCATTATGAGATTGGAGAATGATTTAGCTAATTTTATATAATTATTTTCATTATGCTTTTTGTAGTTGTTTTTGCAGTGCCAATAGAATTTCTTAACTTTTTTTTTATTCCAACCTCAAGTCTTTTATTTAACCGGTTCTGTTTTTTTTGAATCAATTTCATTTCATTTTGTTTTTGGTGTCATTCAAACTATGTCAACCATGCATCAATCCTTTTAACTTAAAATATTAAATCTTTTGAATCAAATATATTTTAATTTTTTTTTCAATTAATAAATATTTATAGTATTTTTATTTATGATAATAATATATAAAAAACTAATTACAACTTATCTAATATCATTTTATTATACCTTTTTAACATCAAGAACAATTAGGTCATTTTACATTTTCATCTATTAAATTTAATTTTTTTTAGTCACATCTAGGGATGTCAACGGGGCGGGTAGGGTACGGGTAGTAGTTCCCCCGTACCCTACCCGCTAAATAAATATTCGCCCCGTACCCGTACCCATATCCGTCGGGTATTCATTATGCGGGTACCTGTCTATTTTTTTCATATCCGCGGGTATCCACGGGTACCCGCGGGTATTTACAAAAATATTTTAAAAAATAATTATTTAACCATAATTATTGTTTGGATCGACTAGTTCCCTTTCTCCGATTGATTCTT
>Ga0214544_1005939_pt1 | contig 23075 bp, 11 predicted proteins | sample CNSS3metaG_FD_160074 | JGI IMG/M metagenome (GOLD analysis project Ga0214544, IMG submission 160074) | Root nodule microbial communities from cowpea collected in UCLA plant growth center, Los Angeles, California, USA - CNSS3 | ecosystem: Host-associated > Plants > Roots > Nodule | place: USA...
TTCTTAAGGAACCGAGGCCTAAAGCTGCTTACGGCACCGGTTGTTTGTAGAACCGAAGCAATATAGGTTGCTGAAATTGCAAAATTGCCACCGCCTCCTTATAGGCTTCGGTTCCGCCATAACCGAGACCTATAAGGCGAGGTAAAATATCAAATATGCACTAGTGTGAGCATGGTGGAATTGTACAAAAAGGGATACAGTTGGTATCTGATGCTACGTATGGGAAGCAGAACCCTTGCTCCTCCGCTTCCGTTGCAACACGTTGGAATAGTTGAAATTGCGCTTCCAAAGCACACCGCACAACGACCACTCGTTGAGTCTGGCTCGCACTGCGCCATTCCATACAGCGTTTGCGCGCTCGTCACACTCACCGCTCTTGCCGCGAACTTCTTCTCTCCCATGGAACTCTCCAAAGCTTTTCCCTCCAAACTGTTTAATACGTTCGACAGTAATTGGTTGAAGTGGTCATGATTTGTGTTAACGATGCTTCCTTCGTCGTTGAGGGAATCCCGGGAACTATGTCATCATTGTCGAAGGTGCTGTTGGAGTAGATTAGCATACACTCGTCATACCAGATGTAGGACTCGGTATCATTGGGACAAAGGCGAGTTATGTTCGCTGCTGCTGCGGGGACGCAGCCGTGGCAGACGGTTGCGTTGACGTCGCCGCGACAGAGGAAACGGCCGTCGATGTCATATGGAGGTTCGGAAGAAACCGTTGAGGGAGGGAAGGGAGGAGTTTGAAACAAGAGAAGAGAGGTATTTAAGTTGGATTGAAATTTGTGGTCGGATGCGTAAAAGGTTTGATTGGTGTAGAAGTGGGCACTGTAAATTGTTGCTGATGCAGTTGCATGAAAGAGCAGACATAGTAATTGAAGTATTAACGAGGTTGTACAGAAGTTGGAGGCTAGCATGTTGGATTGAATAATTAATTGGAGGAATTCTGCAGCTTATGTTTTAAATAATGATAATGGAAAACCTTTGTTGTTATGTTTTGTGTGTTTAGATATTTTAGCTTCATTTCGGACAGCAATGAATGCCAACCATGTGACTATTCACTCGAGCTTTTCCGTCATTATTCCACGCAAATGGTCTTTGCTGACTTAAAACTCGAACACGTATTGTACTTATGACTTAGTCATCTCTAGATATTCTAATTTTAAAAAAATAAATAAATAAATAAATAGTATCAATAAAATGTAAGATTACCAAATATAACAAGTTTAGTAGAATACTTATTATACGTGTACAAATATTTATAATCTTAGTCAAAAAATTTCTACGAAAGTTATTTAGAGAAAATATAAAGATATTGCCTTTAGTACTTTTTTTGTTTTGTTTGAATGTATGATGTGTGTAAAATGGAAAAATCTGAAGGAGACATTTAAATCATAGCTTTAATGGATCAGATAAAAAAAATTGTACTTTAATTTAGATACAAATAGTTGATGAAATTGATTACAGTGGATTGATGGAAGAAAACTAAAAATGATCCATTAGCGAGGGTATACTTCAGTGACGGATACTTCATTCACAGACCATGGAATTGAAGAGGAGGTAGATTGATCGGTGGTAGACTGATCAGAGTCAAGCCCTCGGTTAAGCCTGTTAGGAGTTCTTCCACGCAGGAAAGATGCTGGTTGTCGTGGCATTGACATGGTCACTGAATAACTGTTGAGCATAAGTGCAATGGTGGCCATTGATGGTCGGTGAGATGGATTTTCCTGAACGCATAATAAAGCAATGTGGATGCATCTGTTTACTTCATTTCTCGAACAAGAACCTCTCAGAGTTGGATCCACAAACTCCATTGGTGTTTGCTCTGTCCATTTCTTCCAAGCCTGTAGTAGAATAATGTTAGTATTTAAACTAGGAATGTCTCATTTTTCCTCACCCACTGAAATAGTCAGTAGCTAGATATTGCAACTACCCATGGCATCAACAGAGCAAAAGAAAATAAATTACTACGCACTTGGGTTTTGATTTCCCCCAACATTACAGGATGAACATTGTTCACAAGACATTTCTCCCAGACGCAAAATGATGAACAATGGAGTTTATGGATGATTCATTACACTTATATATAGCAATTCTTAACTGTTTTTCAATGCATTTAAATATAAATGACACGTTTCAGTCTAACATTTCCACGTCACTATGTTCTTAACGCCGTTTCTGCCATTTTAGCGAAAGGGGCTTCATTGAAACAAATTATCAAAATTAGGGACCTATTTAACACTTTTTAAAATTGAGGGACCAAATTTAAATTTTCATACGAAAATTGGGACCAATTGAATAATTTAACCAAAAATTTAATATTTAATCAAACAAAATTTATAATTATATATCTTTGCATTAATAATAACTTAATAATGATTATGTAATAATATATCCTATCACGCTAACAAACAAATTTTATAATCTTTTTAAAATAAATCAATTGTATAATATAATATAATATATATATATATATATATATCATAAATAAGAATCAATTTCATTTTTAGAGATATCAAATTAAAGATAAGGTTTAATAAAATATGTAAAAAAATAAATTTAGTTCATACTTTATAATTAATTTATTGATTTAATTTTTAATTTATTTAAATATTATTTGGTATATTTAATTAAAATTAATAATTTAGTATATTCAAGTATGTAAAATATTGGGTATCTATTGATATTTGAGATATATGTAGATCATAAATTATATGATTTTGAAAATTATTTTAATGTTAAAGACTAAGATTTTTATTCTTTGAGTAGCAAGAAAAATAAAAGAACAAATTATTTATCATGCATTCATCTTAGGATTTTGACACCTAATCCCAACAAAAAGGTTTTTATATATTTTGTTGGTAGAAGAAAATAGAAAAAAAAAATTATCCATTCATTTATGTGTTGACAAAATCATGCATAATGTACATATTATTCATCAAATTCAAAAAGGAAAAGGAAAAAATAAATTCTACCTTTTGGATTGAAACTCTCTTTAGTCATACCAATAATTATCGAATCCTTCCTTCAGAAAATGAAAAAAAAAAAAAAGATCTCTTTAGTTGGTTCTTTAGGTTAATGGTGCTCTTCATTCATATGAAATGACCTATATACCCAACTCAAATTCTTTAAAAAAATATGGTTTCTTTACATACAACCCTCTTTATATGAATTGTCACTAATTGCATTTTGTTCCATTTACATTGACAACACCCTCTGTGTGGGAATGGTAATCAATTTGCTTGTATCAAGACCCTCTCTAAAGAAATAGTCATTGATCTCTTTATGTTTCTTTTAATTAGAGGTATGTTCTGTTGGAATGGTCATAGATTTGTTTGCACCTAGACTCTATTCATGAGATTAGCCAAATATATTTTTTCAAATCGAGACATTTACTTGGTATTTGTCACCAAATCTTCATAAATAAAGATCATCTCCTCGAAAATGATCTAATCCATCTTTCAAATGATAAAAAAAATCAAATTGGGACCTTTTACATGATAATGTACTATCTTTTCGATAAAAAATATTATCCTTATGAATGGTTGAATATGTAAACTTCAAGTTTTTGAAAATTAAAATTAAAAAAAATATGTTAAATTTAGACATACTATATAATTTAGATATTTCAAATTTAATATGTTGAATTTAAATTTAAAATGATATATTATTTATTAATATCATAGTATAAAAGTATGTACAAATAGATCATTTAATATATTAGTGAAATTAATTTTATGAATATGAAGTGGCGTAGCGGAAATAGAACTAATTTTTAAATAAAAGAACTAAAGTTTAAATCTAAAATAAATAAAAAAATTTAACGGTTATCGATAATATAATGAATATAAAAAAAAATAATTTTGTCATAATAACTATGATATTTTGTTGTTTTTAATAAAATTTTTAAAAGACGGTTACATATATAAATAATGACAAATTTTATCTGTATCACTATTAATTATATTGTCAAAAAACAAAAAGAATTTATTTTTTATAATAGTTATAATTACATTAATCATTAATACTATATGACAATTATTAATTTATAAATATTTAATAATTTTATTATTAATTATATTCTTATTAAAAGAAAAACAATTTTATCATATGACATTTTAGGTTAATGAACAATTATTTGTGACATATATATTTTGTCATTTTTAATAAATTTTGTGTGACAAATTAAAAGATAATTATAAATTATATATAAATGGTGACAAAATTTATATTTATTATTGTATTAACTACGTTGTCACAAAATGAAAATAATATCTACTTATAAAATAAAGATATGGTATTCATTCTGAACAAATAAGAATTTAATATTTTTTAATATATATAATTATGTTAAACATATGAAATAAATTTGTTATATATTATTATTATAATTATTATAATTATTATTATTAATGAAAAAAATATTTTAGTATTGTAATAATTAATAGTTTATCACTAATAAAAATAAGAACTAAGTTATTAATATTTAGTAATTTATATATTAATAATAATTTTATTTAATAAAGTTTTTAATATAGTTTTTGTGACATTTTTTTATTTTATCACTATTATGATTAATATTTGTGACAAATAAAATTTAGTCACAAATAATATATTAAAAGTGACAAAATTTATATTTGTCACTAAATTTTTGTCACTAAAATTCATTTTTGTTGTGGTGTGCCTAAAGAATAGACAACATGTAAAATATTATGCCTAAACAATAGACAATGTCTAAAATGTGTTGTCTAAAAAATAGACAACGTCTATAATATGTTTCCTAAAACAATGAATAAAGTGTTGCTTAATCATTGATCGAAAAGTGTGGTCTATTGTATTGATGAAAGGCAACGGTTTTTGAAAAAACATTGTTCTAGAAAAAAAAAACGTTGCATTTGAGCTATGGCCACGGCTGCAAATTCCACGGTTGAAAAACTGTTGCCAAAACGTTGCCTAAACTTAAGGCAACGAATTTTTTACTTCAAGCAATACTTTTCGATTGTTGTTAAAATTAAGAAATGGTGTAGTGACATGATCTTCCAATGAATCTTTATCAATCTTCATCAATCAAATGAGATCTTCATGCACTTGACTTTATCAAATCTTTGCTTCAAGTTTGTTTATGCCTACAAGGTACACCGAACCATTATTAGCATGTAAGGAAATGCAGGCCCATGGTTCAAAATCTAGTGGCAAAAAACAAATCCATGAACCTTTCTTAGGAAGATCTTGCAACAACTCAACTAAGGATAGTTAGAGGCAATAGGAGAAGCATGTTATTTGAGAGTTTGACAACAATGATATAGACTGGGAGTGTGAAAATTTTATTTGAAAGTTTGGCAGCAGTAACACAAACTGGAGTGGGAAAATTTCATTAAAGATATTGGTGTCACAAGTAAATCCAAGACTAAAAGATCAGTTGAGGAAGTATTTCTTTGTAAAGTTGCAGGCCTTATGCAAGAAGAACAAGATTCTCACTGACATCATCAGTGTGAACATGCCTAAGGCATTCACTGGTCTCCATCAAGTTGATGCATTGGATGTTGTAGCTTCCATTGGTTATTGTTATTTTTCAAATAATTTTACTTTTATTGTGTTTGCTTATTAAATAGAAATTAACAATTAGTATTGACACTACACTATTTTTTAGTTTAGACAACAGTTGAAAAGTGTTGCCAAAAGCATTATATTTGTGGCCTTAAGTTTAGGCAACAGTTTGACAACAATTTTTCAACCGTGGAGTTTGCGGTCGTGGCCATTGCTCAAAGGCAACGCTTTTTTTTTCTAAGGCCACCAATGTTTTGAAAATCGTTGTCTTAGACAAGTACAATTGACCACACTTTTTTATGAGTGTATAGGCAACGATTTATTCATAGTTTTAGACAACATATTTCAAACGTTGCATATTTTTTAGGCAACACATTTTAGACATTGCCAATTCTTTTGGTAATACATTTTAAATGTTGGCTATTCTTTAGGCAACACATTTTATACGCTACCTTTTCTTTTGATAGTATTTAATCAACATTTTTAAAAATGTGATTTATTCTTATAAGTTGTATTTTTAGGGAACACTTTTTTTTTTTAGTGTGACTTATTATTTTGGACTAAAATTATAGCATTTATAAAAAAATAATTAAAAGATAAAAATATAATCAGTCATATAATTAATTTTTTATTCTTCCAATTTATTTTGAGCAAGATAAAAATATAATCAGTCATATAAATTATTAAAAGACTTATTTATTTTAAATTATGAAATTAAAAAGGTAATAGACAATTAAATTCATCTTCATAAGTTTTGTAATTGGAGAAACCATAAGTAAAAGTCATAACATTTGGTAATAAAATTAAATGTGCAAATACCATAATGTATATGTAAAATCATATTTGTACAACTGAAAACATTAAAAGCTAAAGCAATGTCACCTAATATACATAATGAAGCAAGAATACTAGACCAACACTTCACCGAATAAAACTAGGTTAATTCCAAGTGGAGCCTCACAAACAATTTATTTACGTGAACAACCACTACTTTCATGGCATGATCAAAGTCAAAAAAATAAGACAATAATAAGAACAAATCATAAATGCAAATATGGCCATGATGCTTTTTCATTAATCAGATGGGAGCCAACAAAAACTATTCCTGATTGGGCCTGAGAAAAGAGTTGCATAGAATAAACCAAAGTTAATTTCATATAAAATTACAAACCAGTGAACAATACAAGTTGTTACATACAAACTACCACTTGGCAACCGAAATCCAATTCATCCACTTTCCCGATATCATCAAAGTATTGAAGAACAATGATATTTAATCCAAATACATGGAAAAGTGAAATACACCAAAGCTCCAAAAGAAATTCATATCACTCCAAAAGAACAGAATTGTAAGAGTAAACCTAGGAACACATTGGCACTGCCATTGGATAACCAAGATTTTGGAAGACTCTCACTATGCACTAACCTAATGGTCGAACAGAACATATCTTCTCCAACTTTTGTGAGTAGTGGTAATCCAATATCATTTACAAAATAAATAAATAAAAATAGATGTGGTTCAGTGCAATTGAATGCTAATTAAGCTAAAAAGATATACAACGATAAATATCCAAGCATTTGTGATATTGGCAAATCTTAAAAACAAAAACTGCCAAAAAAATTGATGGCATGTTTGAATACTGCTTATGAAAAGAGTTTTTGTATTTTAAAGAAGTAAAAACAAATTGGTTTGGGTACCATAATTTTGAAAAACTTTTTTTCTCGATCTGTCTTAGTGCAGAAAAAAATGAAAACACGTTTTAGTTGCTTCTTTCCTTTAACTCTGTTCTAATCAAAGTGTAAAAAAACAACTCATAAACAGGGTTTTCAAGATTATATATTTTTTAATTCAAATAAAATCATAAATCATTCCACAATTATGTTATACTTAATGAAACTCCCTCTTCCACAATTAGAAAAAAACCCCAACGAAACCCAATTAAATTTTTCCAATTCCAATCGCAACAAATTGTATTTTGAACCTAACCCTAGACTCTTAATTCACTCAAAACTTTATTAATTTAAAAACAATTAGACTACTATAACGTCCTTGCACGTAAGAAGCAATCGAATCTCTCAAAATCCAAAACTACTACCTTAAACTTATTCTCCATCCAAATTGTACTATAAAAAAATTTAGAATTTAGTGAAATAAATACCTGATGTACGTTGCAACCCTTCACCTCCTTGCTGCGTTTCAATCTGTTAAGAGAGTAGACAATGATGACGGATTTTGACAAACATAGAGTGAATGGCGAGTGTGAGTTGCATTCTTGGTGGAAGAGGGAAAATCATTCTTGATTTAAGGTTATAAACGATGGGCGCGAAGAGAGATTTTTTTATTTTGAATATTTTGGAAAAAAATTATTAGTTTCATGTTATTAATTTTAGAGTTTATTAGTTTATTAGTTTATTGGTACGTGTAATTTTAATTTATATTTATGAAAAAAATATCAAAGCTAGATTTTTTAATTTCATCGAAAGAATGTGTAATATTATCTTTCAATTTTCATTAGGGCTTTTAAGATTATACCAATTCAAAGTTTTATTAATTAAAAAAAATAATGTATCTAAGAGCTATTACTATTTACGTGCATATATAAGTTTTTAATTGGGATATTTTGAGACAATTTAAAATAAATAATGAACAAAATATATAAAGGCTACTTAAAATAAATGTGGTTTAAAATACCAACAATTTAAAAAATGTGGCTTAACATGTCCACGCTTTAATATGTGTTGTTTTTAGTTGTCCACATTCTATTACATGTTACATGTTAATTATAAGAAATAAGCAACGTTTTTTTTATATGATTAGTCTTGGAGGCAAATTAAACTAGCATTATAGAAAATAATAAACAACCGTGCTCTATTCCTATTTTAGGCAACAATGTTTAAGTGTTGCCAACACAACTAAGCCATAAAATGGTATAGTGGGATGTTCCAACCAAATTTAAATTCATCATAATATTATGTGAAAATGAAAAGTGGAAAATGTCCTTCTAAAATTTGTATATGTTTTAAAAGATGTTATTTAAAATGTATTAAAAAAATTAAGCTATCGCTTTCGAAGAAAATTGAATTTAGTACTAGTGCAATAAAAGAATAGAAATGGTGGGTTCTTGTTTTTCGGATTGACAAATCAATTTATATACCTAAAATATAAACTTTGTTACAAAAATAAATACAATTTTTTTTATAGGAAAAGAGTATTTTTAACACTTTTAAAAAAATACACCCACTTTACAACCACTTTAATAATATATATATATATATATATATATATATATTTTAAATTAAAAAATAAAACTAAACATAGTTAAAATATTTTTATTTAAAGTTGTGAAGTGAATGTTTTTGGTATGATGATTGTCAAATCCTTTTTCCTTTTTATAAAATAGTACAACGCAAATGAGCAATACTTTTAGCAATTAATATAATTCAGGTATAGTTCAATCAATATATTTGTAAAGTAAATGAGATTTGAGAGTTAAAAAAAAAAAAAAAAAACCTCATTACAAATAAACGATAGTTTTGTAAATCAGTGAATACTAATTTTCAATTTTAATTTGATGAAGAAAAACTAGGAGCTCCACACTTGATGTAATATGGATAATTAATCAGTTTGTTCCAAAGTCTTCAATGTTTTTCTATTCACTTTAAGTTTTGCAAAAGACTTCAAATAGATTTGGTTTGTTCCAAAAGTCTTCCACTTGTTTCAACAATAATTCCGAATTATTGCAATGGTGTTGATATTGAAATAAAAAAAATGAAGAAGTGAATATCATTATCATCTTAAAACAGAAAAGGTCTTGCAACTCTTGTTGCTTTGAACACTTCCTAATTATTGGTGTACAAGAGGTTAATTTGTATATCTTAATCAATTACTATTAGAACCTTTACCATGAAAGTTTCTACATTAATTTTATAGCAGAAAACGTACCATCATTCTAATATAATCTAATCTGGTCCAACTAAAATACTATTATTTTTTCTTTTTTGGTGTGCTTCCTAGCTTGTTCACATAAGCAACATGCAGTGGCAAGTGGTAACAATTCAGCACCTTAATTGTAAACAAATGCCAACACTTCATCAAATTGCATCAGTTAAATGCCACATGCAGCCACCAAAGAGCCTGCAAAATTTCCAACTGAACTTCAGCCGCTATTTTTGTCATCACCCTTTACCCTCTTGCTATAGGTCAATTAATATGTTATGCGTCGTAGGATTTGAGTTAGGTTTAATTTCATTTTCTTATGCTAACGCTAAGGTAAAAATAAGAGACAAAGTCATGAGCACGAAGAGAAAGGTTCAAGACAGACAAATTCAACTGCCACTTATTTTATTTGCAGGGTACAACACGGTTTTAAATTTGATTGTTTCCCTAATAAAAAACTTCACGAATCATCTCACAAGAAATAAACCTATAAATACATTTGCTTGAGCTCAATTTCTCTCCACCTCTTCCTTAATCAATAGTCAACAGCATCATATACAAAAGTACAACACAAATCTCTTTCTGGTCTTGTCTTGAAACATTCAAACAAACCAACAACAACAATAACAATGGATACTACTCCATGCTTGCTTCAAATGGTTTCTGCTTTGGTTCTGATTTCATTGGCCTCAGCATCTCTGGAAGTGGGTTTCTATAGGTCCACATGCCCATCTGCTGAGGCAATAGTGAAAAGCACTGTAGAAAAAGCAATTTCTGCCAACCCAGGCATAGCAGCTGGTATCATCAGAATGCACTTCCATGATTGCTTTGTTAGGGTAAGTTCAATTCATATATATATATATATATATATAGATGAGTTTCTTCTTAATCACTTCAAAGAGAACAAAAGTTAAAAATATATGAGTTTCTGATTCTGAAATTGCTTTGTGCTGCTCCTGTGTTGATCAGGGATGTGATGGTTCTGTGTTACTAGCATCTACACCGGGAAACCCGCCAGCTGAACGAGACAATTTCATCAACAACCCAAGCTTACGTGGGTTCGAGGTGATTGACGAGGCCAAGACCCAGTTGGAGGCTGCATGCCCTAACACAGTATCATGTGCTGACATTTTGGCCTTTGCAGCACGAGACAGTGCTTCCAAAGTTGGTGGAATAAACTATGATGTTCCATCAGGACGCAGAGATGGTCGTGTCTCTATTGGTGACGAAGTTCCACAGAATCTTCCTGGACCGGGTTTCAACGCTGATCAACTCATCAATAACTTTGGACAAAAGGGTTTGTCCGTAGATGAAATGGTCACACTTTCAGGAGCACATTCAATCGGTGTGGCTAGTTGTGGTGTCTTCTCGAATCGCTTATACTCTTTCAGTGGCACGGTCACACAAGATCCCTCACTCGACCCTTCATATGCTGAAACGTTGAAAAAGCAGTGTCCTCCGCCACCCGCTGTCACAGGCACCACAGTTTCTCTGGAACCTTCCACTCCTATTCGTTTGGACAGCAAATACTATGAGGGTTTGATCAACCACCGTGGCTTGTTGACATCGGATCAGACCCTATTCGCCACTCAATCCACAAAGCCAATGGTTGAAAGCAATGCATACAATGGTGCAAGTTGGGCTGAGAAGTTTGCCCAAGCGATGGTGCGCATGGGTTCTATACAAGTGCTTATCGGCTACGATGGTGAGATCAGGAAGCAGTGCAGCTTCGTTAATTAGTTAACAGCAGCAAGAGCTCCTTGATATTTCCCTGGAAAAAAAAAAAAAAAAACTTCGTTAATTTGTTCATAATTTCCTTTCGTAAAGGGGAAATTGATGGTTTGCAATTGTTCTTCTGTTTTTGAGTTTGATTCGTACAATTCAAGTGTGTATATCCTCTAGGCGGTTATTCATGTGCCTTACCTCTTCTTGTAATACTTGTTTTGCTGATAAACAATAATACATTATTGATTTTCCTTAAGCTTTCTTTTATAGATGTAGGTGAACCTTTCAACTCTATTTTTCTAAGAAATTCTGATCTGTCCTTCTAAAAGATCTAATACCGCTATTAAAGTTGATGATTTGTATCTTAGTGTCCGACTCAAAGGAAACATCGGAACAATTATGTTCTTGTTATGATAAAAATCAAGGGTAAAATCCAAGATATATTTTGAAAGATACAATTAGGATTTAGAGTTGAGGTGAAAATCTGATATTAATTATAAATGAGAACCTTTCTAGTTTATTTTTCTAAAAAAGGCAGTTTATCTTTCTAAAATATTTAAGAATGTTATCTTAATGATTTGTCGTTTTGTATCTGATTCAAATAGAAACAAGTTTGTTCTTGTTATGGTAAAATTCTATAGTAAAATATAGTTTATACATTGAGAAAATAAACAAAGTATGAGTTCAACGTATATTTCTTTTATTAGTAAAGTATATTACATATAAGTATTGAGGTATTTGAAATATCTCAACCACGTATAAAAAAAAAAAATATATATATATATATATATATATATATATATGAAATTTCATCACAATTTCATCTTTAAAAAATGTTTTTTAAAAAATAGAAGGAGGAAAAAAATATTTAAATTATATTTGACTTCGACTTCTAAAACAATATGATACTTAATATGATACTTATTGGATACAAGAACAATATATAATTTGATTAAAACTAATTTTTAATTAAATTATAAAAGATTGCATGTTTTTCCCGTTTGAAACCATTTTTAATTATCTACATGATCACAGCTAACATGGTGCCTAGACAGTTTTAGACAAAAGGTTTTGGGTTGATAATTGTAATAAGGAGCTAAAAAAACAGAAATAATCTGAGGTAAATATAAGTGCTGTAATGGGAAAAAAATAGAAATTAAAAAATGTAAATGAAAAAAGAAAAAGAAGTTGGTGTATGAGTAAATAGTTCGATCAATTGTTAAATTTGGTGCATGAATGTACTCAATTGTTAGATATTTTAATTGAGAGATATCATACAAACTCAACTTGTAACAAAATGGAGCCATCATTTCCGTTGACAAAAACAACTTCATGATAATCAATATCCACAAGGAACCATTCAATTTTGACTTTGTATATTAGACATTTTTGTTTTTTTAATGGGGTCCAACATTTTTTTATGCTTACAACAAAGTTTGAAGGATTAAACAAAACATCATCGCAACATATTCAACTTTTTCTAAAAAAACTGAACATGCAATAAACATTTAGTAACGACACATCATAAATTCAGAATTTGTGACAAACTCTAATGTCTCAATTTTACTTTGAGTTTGACTAATTTGAGTAAATGAATTTAAGTAGAGGAGATTATTGGGAAGCATTATAGCGATAAAAGGGGCTTTTTGAAATAGGAAAATGGTACTATTGATACATTAAGCAAGTGATAACGAAAACAACTACACCTTATTTTGTTTAAATTTATGTGTTCTTATTTATACATTAATTATGACAAAATTGTCGTTATATGTATAGATATGAGGACGATTATAGCTTAAATAGTTATTGTTTTAGAAATTTTTCAATACTATTTAGTTTTATAATGTTTAATTTAACAATTTTTATTATCAGACTTCTTCGTATATATCTTCAACAATCAACAATTATGAGTTTAATCTATTTTATAAAATAAAAACACAGAATTGCGTAACCATATAAGACATTCATAACTGAACAATTCTAAATACATTAGCAAAGGTTAAAATATTAAAAAACATATACTGAAAAATGAAAGTAAAGGTCTTAAAACTAACGTTATATACCATCTACTCTAATGTATTCTAAAAATTAATAAAAAAGGTTATCCATATATATACTCAATTGTTTTAGAGTCAAATAAATTATATCAGTAAATTATTATAAGATATAATAATTTGAAATTAGTCAAACGAATAACTATATTATTTATATTAAATTTATATTATGAAAATTATAATAAAAAATAAAATAAAAAATTTAATGGAAATATTGGATTATAAAAGAGATTAGGAATTTTTTTTTGTTATAGCATGTTTTTACTATGTAAATTATCATGAAAGTGTGTGAAGAGGAATAAAGTTTAATTAGTCGGATGGTATCCACTTTTATTTAGATGTGTTAGTTTGATACCTGCTTTTAAAAAGGTACAATTGAGTCCCAACTTTTGAAAAAATGTTTCAGTTAGGTCCTTTTCAGCAAAAAAATATTAGGTCCTAAATTTTGATATAAATATCAATTCTTAATTTTGTAATTCATTTTAAATATCAATACAGTTAACGACTATAGTAATTTTTGTCTGAAAGGGACCTGATTAAGACACTTTTCAAAAGTTTAGACTAGATTGACACATTTTTAAAAGCGGGTACCAAACGGACACATATGAACGAAAGTGGGTACCATCCGACTAATTAAACCAAGAAATAAATACAAAGAGATAGATTGGAAAATAGAGGTTTGGGGAACACATAGATTGAGATTGAAGTAATTCTCGCATGATCTCTCACAGATCAAGGTTAGTATCATATTATGATTTATGTATGTCAGATTTATGATTCTTTTTAAGATGTTTCTCTAAATTAAGTTTATCCCAAATTAGTATAAACCTAATTATGATTTGAGGGATTCTTTTATGAAATTGGTATGAACCTTACTTATACTTTTTCCCAAATTATTATAATCCTTAATTATGAAATTTAGGAATTTTGTGTTTTTTGCTGCCTAAGGTAATTTTTTTTTAAAGTTTTGAATTTATACTGTGTTGCTTATTTAATTAAAGTGGTATGAATTTTGTTATGTCTTTCATTGTGATAATTATGATTTCTGAATATAAATTTTATCTTTTTTTCTAAATAGGTGAGATGTTAAATTTATATTAAAAAGATTATGATAAAGAGTAAAAGAATTAATTCCTTTTTTGAAGAAGAAAGTTTGTGATAAAGATGAAAAAAAACGGCATATATGTTAACTAAAATTTTTATGAGAACCAAGAAGTCAAGACAATGAAAATCAAATCTCTAAAGTTTCTAGAGTTATATATAATGAATTTAAAAATTCATTAGAATGCGATCCGAAAAAAGCGTCTTCAAATTTGATAATACCCACCACATCAAATTGATGAGGTACACAGAGATTATCTAAAATAATATTCATGGTTTAGTATCATGATAAAATAGCAAATAATAGTCATATTTTTTTGAATTTTATTATTATGTGTGTTTGTTCTAAGCAGAGGAAATGAGGAGAAAAAATGAAAAACTTTTTTTTTTCTAACTAAAAAAAATTATATATAATAAATTTAATTTGGCACCCCTAAATATTTTCTCCAAGTTCCGCCACTGTATAAGTCTAAGGTTTTTTTTTGTTTTTTGTTTTTATTTCACCATCTATATATACATACATAGCATATGTGAAGTTTAATAAAGAAGAGATTCATAAATGTGGTTTAATTTTTACCAAATTTTATCTAGCTTATCTTCCCTTTAAAATAACTTGAGTGTTAAGTTCACATGAGGTGGGAGTTGCGTTAATATATAAAAACTGCATCAAAGATTTTTGTTCACATAGGTTTGATAGCACTTATGTGAGTGTAGAAGATCGCTTGTAAAGAAAATTACACCTGACGATTGAGCACATTTATCTTCCTTCTTAAATAACTTGGGTGTGACTACATTATATGAGTGTGAGATGCGTTTATAGAGAAAATTGCATAAAATGTTCACCAACAGAGGAATAGCAAAAGTCCACAAATTTGACTTCAAGAAGTGTGGAAACACATTGTTATACAAGTTCATTCATATACAGGCATGATTGAAGGAAAATGATAATTTAATAACGTTTTTGTTTTTACAAATTTTGACAAATTACTTATTTAGATAAAAAAAATATTATTTCATTGCTTCATTTTGGTTAAAAAAATAAAAAAAAATTAATATATTTTAATTCTATTTATGAAAATTTTGTCAAATTTATTAAAAAATAATTTTCCATCGCATAAATAGATGTGTGCGTGATAGACACACTTGTTAAAATTGCACCAGAGAGGATGTTGTTCACATATATTTATGAGGCACACTATTAAATAAAATTGCACAATAAATTAGCCTATAAAGGTGTAGTTGCACCCATATAAATGTAAAAGGAGTTGTAGAGAAGATTGTATAAGACATTTTTTCACATGACTGTGGCAATGTCCATGCTAATGTAGGAGGCGCTTTCATATAGAAAATTACACATAACCACAAAGGTGTGCTTGTGTCCACATGAATGTGAGAACTGAATTTCTACAGAAAATATTCTTTAGACTAATAAAGATTAAATATTTACCTTAATAAATGATTCACAAAAGAGTGATTGTTGTTTTCTTCGTCTGGATTGAAAATGTTTTAGAAGTCCGCATAATGAACTCAAAACATTCTTAGTGAAAATTGAGTGTTTATTGATGAGGTGAAAATTTTTAACTTTATAATTGGAGTTATCGATAAGGTATAACTGAGAAGCTAATGAAAGTTCACCTATAATTTTCATTCACTTATAATAAATGAAGATAATTAGTAATATAAATGTATTAAATGATAGTTAAAGTGATACTCTTTATTATCAGAGTGTTTTCTCATCCATGGTCGACGGAGATGTGCTCGTACATGGTTTCTTATCTTTTGCAGGAAGAATAAGTCTTATAAAATCAGTTATAATATATCTACCTTTATACTACCTATCACTTTTTAAAGCATCCACTGCCATAACGAAAGAAATTAAGAAGGCACAAAGAAATTTTTATGGGGGTGGGGACGTGAAGGTAGAAGGATAGGCTGGGTGAAATGGGAGCACATATGCAAAACCAAATATGAGGCTTGGACTTGGAATTAAAGACATTAAACTCTTCAACATAGCTCTTATAGGTAAATGGAAGTGGAGATTGGAAACAGAAAAATAAGGCATGTGGAAGGAAGGCTTAGAGTCTAAGTATGAGTCTTGGAGGAACTTAAATAGCAGAACTAATCCCAAGTATGAATCATGGTGGTGGAGGGACTTAAGAAAGATATGTGGGGAAAGTAGTGAAGGAAGTTGGTTTGATGAGAATATTAGATGGAAAATAGGCTCGGGCTTAAGGGTAAGGTTTTAGGAAGACAAATGGATTGGAGATACTCCCCTCATGTATAGATACCCTAGACTATACTTAAATGCAAAACTGAGGCAAGCTACATTGAGTGAGTTAGGTAAATGGATACAAAATAGGTGGGAATGGATAATAGAATGGAGGTGTGATTGGTTCGGATGGGAAAAATCTCAAATCATCGAACTAAGGCAACACTTAACACAAAATACATTAAACTTTCAAAATGAGGATGAATGGCTTTGGAAAGATGAAGAGATAGAACAATACTCTATAAAATCAACATATAAAAAGTTGCAAAACACTTTCAAAACAGAAGATTTGGAACTTTATAGTTTGTTATGGAAAGTGAAGGCTTTACTGTCAGCACAACACTTCACATGGAGGGTATTTTTAGATCGTATTGCAACCAAAGAAAACCTAAGAAAAAGGAGAGTAATGTTAGAGAGTTATCTTTGTCCCATGTGTGGATCAATGGAGGAATCTACCAATCATCCCTTCTTTACGTGTAAGATTACTGGGATTGTTTAGAACATGTGCAATAATTGGGTTGGGGTAAGTACTGTTCTTCATAGTCAAGCTAATATGAACTTTCAGCAATTTTGCCTAATGGAAATGAATGTTAGAGGAAATAGAGTATGGAGGTGTATGTGGATAGCAATCATTTGGACTATATGGAGTCATAGGAATAGTGTCATCTTCAAGAATAAGAGAGTGGATGCAGAAGAGATATTCTATACAGCACAATTAAAGGTATGGGCGTGGATTACAAATAGATATCCATAGGCAAATTTTATGTACTCAGATTGGTGCATGAACCCCACAATATGCATAAAATCCCAATAATCAAATGCATAGAAGGTAAGTTGATAGAGAAAAAATTGAGCTAGGTAAAGGTGTGGTGCAAAGTTGTTTGAATAGTAATAGGTTTCAGGATTGTTGGAAATTGCATAGGAGGTCCCATATTCTTAACAAGGCTGCAAGCCTTCCTTTTTTTCCTTTGCTTGTACGTATGCAAGGTTAAAATGATCTGGTCAAGACAGCCTGGACATACAATTTGCAACTCCATAAGAGGGTTTAAAGGGTCAACGAGATGGCAATGGTTGACAAAGCTCTCAAAGGCCATATCATATCATACCCAGTTTTGTTCGAAAATTTCAAAATGGTACCCACTTTGAACTTTGTCTCAATTTAGTATCCAGTTTCGATTATTGCATCAATGTAGTACCTCCAGTTAAATTATCACAAACGCCGTTAAGAGCCAGGTGACGTGGCATAGTATAACTGATACATGTCACAGTTTGTAATTGTATAGTGGCCTTTCAACTGTTAACGTGTACAGTGGATTTATTTAAATAAGTTGTGTGATTAAATGTTTGCCCTAACATTGGTTTGGCCCCAAATCTGCATTTTCATCGCAGAGCATTCAATTTGTGGAACAAAATGTCTCGCGCACGAAGTCAGGGTTGTTCTTCTTGTTCATATGGGTCACAAAACCACAGCGTCTCTCGTCGTCCTGGGTGGTGTGGGTCATCAGATGGATCTCCAACTTGTTATTGTGGGGAGATTGTAGTGTTGAGGATGGCAAGAACAATGAAGAATGGTGGAAAACAATTCTGGGGTTGCCCTAACTATAAGGTTTGAGCTATGATTTTGCTTAGTTTTGTTCTTAGAGTAGAGGTGGATGTTAAGGACATTTGTTGACATCTGTTGATTGGTATTTTTGAGCAGCGAAGTGCAAATGAGGGTTTCAAAGGATGCAATTACTTCAAATGGTGCAATGAAAAAAATGTGGATGAAAGGGATGCAACTATTGGAAGACAAAGCAAAAAGATTACTGATCTAGAGAAAGCCGTAATAGATTCTGAGAAATGGGTTAACTTTTTAATTGGGATGATAAGTTTTTTTGGGGTTGATTAACATCGTCCTTGTATCTGCGCTGTTTAAAATTCGTTGAAGTGATTAAGTGTTAAGAGGAATCATTGTAATTTGTGGGTTGTTTTTTGTAAAATGATTGTAATTTAGTGGAAGTTTAAATGAATGAGAAGTTTAGTTGTTATCTTCATTCTTCAATAAATACAACATATAAATACTCATTCTAGTAGTAGACAAATTGATAAATACACATTCTAGTAGAAAATAAATAAGTTCCAGTGTCTGATAATTTGGTAAATACACATTCCAGTTCAAACAAAAAAAAAACATCTGAAAGTGCACCTCAAAATACATCATCTCAAAGACCAAATACTAAATGTACAAGGTTCAAAATATCGAAGACAAATAACTTCATGGTTTCCAAGCAACTCCTCTCCTGAATGGCAATTTTTTCCTCCCCAAAGTTTTTGCAAGTGGTCTGCGTGGAGGTGTCTGCTGAACTTGATGATTTGTTGGCTGTGGATTTGTCTCATTTGTTGGTTGAGTTGCCTCTATTACAGTTGTTGTCTGAGTTGGTGCTTGAGCTGGTGCCTGTGTGGTTGCCTCTGCTAGTGGCTGTGTTGGTGCCTCTGCTGGTGGTTGTGCTGGTGCCTGTGTTGGTGCCTCTATTGCAGAGTCATTATGTGGTTGTGTTTGTTCCTGAGTTCCAGACTCATCTGGTGCATCTGTTCCAGGTTCAGGTGCTTGGGGCAACTATTTCTTTTATGGCCAAGCTGTCTGCATATAGCACACCTCTTTCGTGTCCCACCTAGTCTGACTCGCGTGTCATCTTTTCTTAATTCCCAAGACTCAAGTCTGCGTTTCTTTTTTGGTCTCCCTGGTAAGATTCGTTTTGCTGGTGGCATGACTTCAATGTTTGTATTCATTTCCCACACATTTGGACCGTTGACTGGGTATATGATTGGAGTGTACGTTTCTTCATATTTTCTTGCCACAGCTGTTAACAACTCCCCTCCATATTTTTCCTTTAAAAAACATCCATCTAACCCAATAATAGGTTTGCAACTCACAAAACTGTCTTTACAAGCCTTTAAGCACACATAAAGTCTCCTGAAGATTTTCTTGTCCTCATTGTCTTCAACACTAACTTTCATAGTGGACCCAGGATTTGACTTCAACAACTCATGTGCATAGTCATATACCAGTTTATATTGTTCTCTATAAGAACCTTCAACATTTTTATATGCAATGGTTTTTGCTCTATGAGCAGTAGCTATGGAGATGCCCACATTCCATTTCCTTCCAACTTTGTTTCTTATATTTGTCAGTTTTATTTCAGGATTATCTCTATAATCTCTGACTTAGCCATTTTGAAGTCATCAACCTGATATTAAATTCCCTACTGCAGTTATGTTGGTTGATTATTGTTCTTAACTGCCAACTACTTTGGGCAGCTCTATAAACACAATACGCATACCAATTACATGTTCCATTTGCCCCTAAACATTTGACACATACTCGCCGTTTTTCATTTCTGAAAATTTTCAACTTCCTTCCATTGTGCGCACCATAAGTTCTAATAGCTTCTACAAATTCCTCCTTCTCCGTGAAGTATGTCCTCACCTCCCACTTGTAGTCTTGCATACTCTTGGGCATTGAAAAAATCCCCAACCTTCCAAAAGTGTCTCTATCAGTGTTAGATGAATCACTATATTCAACACTATTACAACTGTCTGATTCCCAATCAGTGTCTGATAAACCTCTATCTTCAACGTTACTTCGAGGAGCAGTTGGTACACTGAAATCAACTTCATCAATCCCAACTTCCCTTTCCACCTGATCATCTTCTAAAGGGTCATCTTCATTATGGATACTAACATCCACCAGTTCTTCTTCATTAAAAGAATCCCCAACGGACTCATCCCAACTACTTACATCAAAGTCATTCCCATCAGGTTCATGCACACTCTCTTCAAACTCAGCCTCCACCTCCACATCAACCTCTGTTGGATCCTCATTCACCTCCACATCAACCTCAGCTGGACCCTCACTCACCCTCACATCTTCCTCAACTGGACCCTTATTCACACCCACATTAACCTCAGCTGGACCCTCACTCACCCTCACATCTTCCTCAGCTGGACCCTCATTCACACCCACATTAACCTCAACTGGACCCTCACTCACCCTCACATCTTCCTCAGCTCGACCCTCATTCACACCCACATCAACCTCAGCTGGACCCTCACTCCCCATCACATCTTCAAAATTTGGACCCTCATTCACACCCACATCAACCTCAACAGGACCTTCATTCACCCCCACATCTTCCTCAGCTGGACCCTCACTCACCCTCACATCAACCTGTACCTCACTTCCATTCTGCACATTAACCTCAGCCCCATCCTCAATAGGATGATATTCTAACATATTAACTACTTGAGGTTCGTCCACTCTATGCACAACATACAAATGAACTTGATAATTGAGAGTTGCTATATTCACCATATGACATGCCCCTCGGTCATCAGACAATAATTCTAACCTCCCTTCCAAAACAGATCCTCCCCCAACTGAATACCACATCTCCTTTACATTTGCATAACCCATTTCCTTCAAAATACCCAATATCTCAAAGTAGCTCCAAGTGTCTGGGTCACATGCTAAAATACTTAAGTCTCCTACGTATTGCAGTGACCCATTCCTCTCAAACCTTCCCCCATGGTGAAATACCACTTTGAAACATTCATCATCCATGTCAACACACAAAGCTATATATATACAACCCTGAAAATTTTAAAAAAACCCACCCAATAAAGCCAATATTACATTTCATACCACTACCACACCAACAAACCAATTACAATGGGGGACCACAAGCTCAAAACAACACGGGACCACACTATCAACTAAAAGTAATATACAAATCCTCTATTAACCACATAACACCAAAAACGCACAATATTCAAACACACAAAACATTAAACAACTGAAAACACTAAACCCCACCATCGAATCATCGCAATATTCAAAAATAGAAACCATTACTCAAAAAAACCCTAAAACCCCGTAATGGCAACATGACAAACTTCAATCAGCACACAGAATCAATAAATTTGACAGTGGCACACCTTTCACCCAAGCTCAAATGGACGTCGTTCTCAACAAAATCCTCAATTGGACAATGGCGCACCTCAGAGCTTCGCGGACCAACGCACTTCTCTGTTGCTGAAATCCCCAATTCAATTTAACCTAATTGTGATCAACACCAACTAATACTCCCGCTAAGACACATCACACACTCCACTATTGCCACGTCAGTGAAAATTTTCGATTTTACTCACAGTAATAAATCAGACGTTAACCAGCTTAACGACGTAAAAAATTATGTACTACATTGTTGCAATAAACGAAACTGGGTACTAAATTGAGACAAAGTTCAAAGTGGGTACCATTTTAAAATTTTCGAGCCAAACTGGGTATGATCCGAGTAATTAAGCCATAAAAAAATAAGTGTAATTAATTACGTCCAAGTAGATATATGAAGTGTTTGTAAAAATAAATTCGCTTGTATTAAACAAAATTTGAAGTTTTACCTTGATAAATGATTTAGAAGATAATCAAAGTTTTTTTATTCATGTAGTAGGGAAATATTTTATGAAGATTAAAATGAAATACTTCTAGCTAACTTATCAATCGAAAACTTTTAAATTTCAATATAACGTATTTAGGAAGTATGAATTAAGTGAGACTTATATGGTGAAATGTTACTATATATGGGTTTTATCAATCATTTTTCTTGATATAAAATATACGAGAATTCATAAAATCATCTTTTAAGAAGAAGTTATAATAATAATTATTATTATTAATTGAAGATAAATAAAAAAAAGCAAGTGGTTAGATTTCATATCGTTTATATACTTAACAATATTAATATATTAATAAAATTAATTTATATAAGTCACTCAAACCATATTATGAGTATATGTGTGGATAAATACAAAGATACTAATATGAAATACATAAAGGGAGGGAGCCAATGTAATATATAACTATAGCTGTTGCGAAAAGGAAAGAAAAATAAAAGGATAATGAAAATAGAGAAATGGTATGAAATAAAAGTAATAAAAACATTATTAAAACTATATTCATTGTAGCGTATCTAATTTTTTTTTTAGATATTAACATTTTTTTTTTACTTTGTCGGGGACATAAACTAAATGCTAAAGACAAAAGAAAACTTGTAAATATAATATAAATAAATACTTTTGAATTTGCTAAACCTATTTTATTTTGTTTAACGTAATAAAACTTATAATTTTAATAAAATTACTTCTCTATTATTTTTTATGCAATATATTTTTGTATTATGTATATAAGGTTTACCTTATTTATTATTTTGCTGATTGGAGCCATAAAATGTGAGAAACAGGTGTTTTTAAGAAGAAATGTCTTTGGGAATCTTGTAAAAAGGGTCAGTCTGACCACGAATTTGTAAAACAGGATCCTTTGAATTTTTAATTGCAAAACTGGGTCGTGTCGCCACAGGGGAGGACGACTTTAAAGGTGAAGTCGTCCTCCCAAAGGCCGGTTTCACTTT
>Ga0214544_1005943_pt1 | contig 23069 bp, 13 predicted proteins | sample CNSS3metaG_FD_160074 | JGI IMG/M metagenome (GOLD analysis project Ga0214544, IMG submission 160074) | Root nodule microbial communities from cowpea collected in UCLA plant growth center, Los Angeles, California, USA - CNSS3 | ecosystem: Host-associated > Plants > Roots > Nodule | place: USA...
AATATACCTATTTTTAAAATAATATTAAAAATAATTTATCATACCTTACTAAAAAAATTGAGAAGTGTAAATATTAAAGAAAAAATATAGTATAGTTAAGTAACAATTAAAATTCGGTTATGAAAAATACATAATACATTGTTTTTTCTTTTATATTCATAAAAAATGAATATACCAAAGGCTCATGAGATAAAAAAAACAATGTTAGCTATTAAATTAATATTTCATTATCAAGTAAAATAAAAGAGAATTACTTTTCTTTTCTTCGAAAAAGAAATAAGACAAATGAGAAATGAGAGAAAAAATAATTATTTTTTTCTTAAAAAATAAAATATGAGAGTGAGAGATAAATACAATTTTTGTAAAACTAACAAGACAACAAGAAATGACATAAAACATATCTTAATAAATATTTGGTTTAATTATTATTTTTTTATTATTTTTTAGGTCAAATATTTTAAGTTGGTCCTCCAATTTTGTTTAGTTTCAATTTGGTTCTGAATTTTGAAAAAAAGGTGAAATTTGGTTATTTTCATTAAATTTCTTGAAACAAATCAATGTTTTTTCATTAAACTTAAAGTTGCAAATAAAGATAGTTTGTTTTGTTGGTATAATTAACATACTCTCACTATCAATCTTGATGAAATCCTTGTTCCGCTTTAACAAATTTAATGAGAATAACCAAATTGCATCAATTTTTCAAAAGTCATAACCAAATTGAGACTAGAAAAAACTTGAGAACCAACTTGATATTTTTAGATGAAAATAGTGACGAAAAGATTAATTAAACCTAAATATTTTTATTCTTTATATATTAAATTTTATGTTTTATTATCTATTAACATTAATTGATTGTATTTTATAAAAGAAATAAAAAGTTTTCATCCATTTATAAAATATACTACTTATAATTTAAAAAATTTTAAAAAATTTTAAAAATTTTAAAATTTTTTTAAAATATATATATTTTAAAAAAATTCAAAAATCTTTGGGGGGGGCCATGGCCCCTCCCAGCTCCTTCTATGCTCCGCCATTGGTTGGCTCCCCTAACGATGGTGATGGTAGTGCAACTGTTTAGTTCTTTAGAATTTCTTTCATTGTTAATTTACATCTTTTGAAAAACTCTTGTAAGGTTCTTTTGCCATTTTTGGCTAGTGTTTTAGATTATGGTAGTATGCCAATTCTGTGTTTATGTCTTGGATAATTGTAATAGAAACTCCTAGTGTATGATTATTTGCTTGAACTGTTCAATATATGATAGTTTCTTATAATAGATTTACTCTATTAAATGAGATGTTACATTTAATCTTTAAATTCGTATTTTTGTAAAATTTTTCTGTATTTTAATCGACTGTTTTGAAAAATTCTAATTGACAATTTTGTCATGTTTCAAAAATTTTTTCCTTACAATTTTGGGTAATTATTGATTCATATAAAATGAATAAATTAAAATAAAATATAATCCTTCATTCAAATAATAATATTAAACAATATTAATATTATTAACATTAATTATAATAGAAACTATAGTAATTGATTAAAATCTATAATGATTGATTAAATAATAATAATTATAATAATAATTAAAGAAGTTTGAATACAATATAATTAAGGACTAAATTAACGATAGTAATAACAACGGTATTAATATTAACGATTAAAAGAATAAATTAATAATTAAAGAAATAATTTAAAATAAAATATAACAGTAATATTAACATTAATAATTAAGACATAAAGTGTGAAATTATGAATTTTTTGTTCAAAGTCAAATATATGAATGTTTTTAATAATTTATATTAAAAAAATCATATATTAAGATGAAATTATGACATGTAATAGTGCTCCAATTTTCTTCTTTAACAACTTTGTAGAAAAAAAATTGCAAAAGTTGTAAGTTTGAAATCCAAATTAAGTTCTCTAAAATCTAAATTCCAATCACGGATAATATAGACTACTGATTCAATAATTAAATTTAAAACGATCTAGTTAGGATTTTTTTTTTTAAAATAAAAACAAATTTTTCTACACCTATATTACCTCTTAATAAAAATTAATATTTTAATTTTCATAGTTGATTGATTTTAATATATTTATATTTTAAAATAAAAATGCTCTTTTTTTAAGTTTAATAGATATAAAATACAAAATAGAATTTTTGTATATCACCACCCATTAATTGTAACATCCATTTAATTAATAAGGTTAATTAAAGGAATGTCACGTAGAACAATATTAGAAGTAAGGTTCTGGAGTATAGATACTACTCCTTACAATTTTTCAAGAGGAATTCAAATAGGAAAAAGACACACCATGATCCTAATAACATAGTATAAATATAACTCAATAGTAATAAAAAATAAAGCCCAAAGACAAGAAATACATGGCCCATAGCCCTAAGGAAAATCCCAAACAAACGGAAATCATTCCAAGTAGACTATGTAGCGGAACCTCCATCACCCTAATGATCACGGGGAATTCTCACATCTGCTCACATCAACAAGTTGATTATCATCGCAAAAAGAGCAAAACCACACAATAGAACACACACAAACAAGAGGGTAAGCTAGAGTAGAAAACAATTTTCAATATAGTTATATACAATTTCACAATTCAAGATGCATATGCCAACCAATCATGTTATGACTCTTCAAACAATACACTAAGACTCAGACACGACTCATCCGGATACATATAATTTAGTCGGATTCAGCAGATGCTTGCACTTGTGGTGGATTTCCCTACTCACCCCCGAGCTGCTCACCCTCGAGCTAAGTGTTACAATGTTTCAACCCCCCACACACAAGGTTAGCCCTTAATGAATTTCAAGCCTCCTACTACTCTCACCACAAGAGTCAGTCCGCTCTATGTGAGACTAACTAACTCTTTAGAGTGTCAGGATGCAACCTTACCTTGAACCCTTACTAAATTATATAGATGGGGCACCACCATGAACTCTCACTAATAGTGGTTATGGAATTACGTCCCGACCAACTGAGGCACCACCGTGAAGTCTTACCTAGAGGCTCATGGAATTACGTCCTAACCAAATGAGGCACCACCACGAAACTATCGTGGAACTATGTCCTAACCAACCTAATCATCATGCTTCCAACAATCCATATAGAATCATTTACCATGCCAAAACCATGCCACTTTGATAACCAACCATCCCATACAAGTCACATGCCAAGGTCATGTTAAACTTATCAATCACAGACCATAAACTTAACATCACTCCAGATCTGGTCGCCATCCTAGAGGGTCAAGCCAAGATGCAACAGGAGCTAGCTGATCTGAAGAAGCGCAGCGTTGATGAGATGGAAGCACTGCAACAGGAAAACTCTCGCCTAAGGCGAAAGATCGAAGCCGATCAAACTCAAAAGGGAAAGGCCAAGGAAGCATATGAAGCTGTATGGTCCCCGGCTTTCCAACCCACTGAAAAGGAAAGCGAGTATAATCCTACCCTACACACCTTCACCACCACCCAACAAACTCCCATTGTCTCAGCCCATCCCACTCACTTCCCCTCCACCCTCCCAGGGCACACTGCGACTCCCACCCCCGCCGCTACCCTCCATGCCACTCATGTTCCCTACAACATGCCCACCACTATACATACTACTCATATCCCACCCTACAACCCTCACCACCTCCATACAACCCACATCCCTCCTCACAACTTCACCTCCACCTTTCCCACCCTTGTCCACCATCCCATCCCCCCTCACCCACTCCCATCCCACCAACCCAGACGTCGTCACTCTTTCACCGACTTCATCGCTAACACCCCCCTCCCCACCAAGTGGGAACCCTTCACACTGGAGCAAATTCATGCTTTTAAAAGTAATTGAATCAATCCACAAGTTCAAGTTAAAGTAAGGAATTAAAATTTTGCAGCAATTCTCGCTTAAGCTAGATTGATCTCGCTTAAGCTAGATTGGTCTCGCTTAAGCTAGAAATTCTCGCTTAAGCTAGACTGGTCTCGCTTAAGCTAGACTGATCTCGCCTAAGCTAGAAATTCTCGCTTAAGCTAGATTGATCTCGCTTAAGCTAAAATCCCTCGCTTAAGCTAAACTGACAGATTTTCACTGGTTTCAAGATGCAAAAACACAAAATCCCAACCAGCAAAAATTTAAGAAAACACAAGCAAGTTGTATAAAACGTTGGCATCATATTGCATGCTTTAAAAGAGTAAACAAATCAATCATGGGAGCATACAAGAATTTAACAACTATCAATCTCGCACAAGCAAAGGAGCTCTCGCTCAAGCGACAGGGGTCTCTCGCTCAAGCGAAAAGCTTTCGCTTAAGCGAGATTGAAAACAAAGAGTACGAGTTCTCGCTCAAGCTAGCCCATCTTGCTCAAGCGAGAGGCCTTCGCTCAGGCGAGCACTCCAAACCATAGTGGGCGAGTTACTGTGATTCTCGCTTAGGTAAGAGCTTATCGTTTGGGCGAGAAACAACTCACTTAGGCGAGCATAGCAGATCTCACCTGCTCTCAGGCATGGAAAGCCAAAAAAAATCCATCCAAAAATAGTACACAGATTATTTTCACACCATCAAAAGCACATCAAATCATCAACAGCCACCAATAGAACTAAAACAGGCATGCTATTTATAAAAGTATGAAAAATCCCAACTTCCCTCACCTGAACAGATGCTAGTGGAAAGCACAAGCACCTACGACAACGAACCCAACAGTTACAGGAGCATACTCAAGAGTTGAGAACAGTGGCACAAAATGAAAACGGGATTACTACGTGAACCCTAACGTGAACCACGAAACAAGCTGGAGAAGAAAGACCATGAGCGGAAGAACAACTTACGTGGAATAGAGAATGAGGTTGAGCTGACTTGAATCTGAATGAGCTTCGAACCTTAGCAGAGCACTGTTTGAGGGGAAAAGAGAAGAGGAGTAAGGTGGCTAATTTTGCAAAGTGGGCAGAACATGAGAGGGTTAGGTTAGTTTAGGGATGCCCTATGGGCCAACCTTAGGCCCAATTGACTAAGAGAGACCCTTAAATTTTAGGACAGAATTAAAATGGGTCTTACATTCTCCCCAACAACAAAAATTTTCGACGTCAAAAATTCACCAACGAGATAGGAAGAAAACTACATTTTCCTCATTTCATCCGCCAACCACCACTTAGACATGACTAATAAAACGACTCCAACACCTATAGTCATTGGAAATTTTGCCTTTGTGCTAAGCGATATGTGTTCAACTGTGTAAATTGGTTTAGTCACTACTCTTGAAGTAACTTCCAACCTGCAACCTTAAAACTGGGATGCTTCTTTTTACTTGCCTAACCAACTTGTATCTGACATACCGACTCATCTACCATATGTGTGACATCCCAACCGGATATTACAGATTTAAATAATAAAATAAGGAAAAGTAATTAAGCCGCATTTAATAAAACCTCATTTCCCAAAAATGCGGGAAATTAAAACTTTATACATCCATGATAAGTTATTAATAGTCAAACTATTCCAAGGTTCACCTTTACAATTTAATAACCAGAAAATAGTAAAATTCAATAATTCAAAATTAGATGAAATTTAAATAACATGCTTTATAAAAATCCCCATGTCACTGGCCCCACTCTCCGCCACTATGCAGCTTCTGGCTCACCTGAAACATCATCTGCTCCCGGATAAAAAGTTATCCGATCATCGCCACACACAAACAAATAGGGTGAGCTATGCACATAAATATAAATAAATATGAAATTAAATCCCCAGCCTACTCATAAGTAATCATTTGTTTAGTTTCGAAATTCCCTCTTTCCCACACTTATAACCAATATGAGTTCATGCATGTACTCTAACTTTGGGATTTCATGTGCTTCCACGACCCTCCTCATTTGTGGTCCAACCTACAAGCCTATCCCGCTTGTAGTCCTACTTCACGGACTCTCACGCCCGTTCATCCGAACTCCTCGCTCGGACCCGGACACGCATACCCGCCTTTACTACTATGAACTCTCTCGCTCATAGCATTCCCAAGTCGAGCATGAATTGAACTCCCTCGCTCATTCATCCCAACAAGAGTACCTCTGGTGAACTAAACTGTTAACGTTCTGCATGCAGTCCACCCATCACGAACTCTTCGTTCGCGACTCACTCCAAGCACATCCCAAAATCCTATGGACTTAGTCCTTCAAGCCCGAACATCACCAACACAAGCATAAAATCCCTAGAGTTTAGGAACAACAAACACACCAGTTCAAACAGCTCACACAAACATAGAAACGCATCATTCTCGCTTAAGCCAGGGACCTTCGCCCAGGCTAGACCTTCAGCCTCGCTTAAGCTAACCCACCTCGCCTAAGCGAGCGTGTAACAGTGGTTGTACGACCTCATCTCGCTTAGGCAAGCTTTTCTCGCCTGAGCGAGACCTTAAGTCGCTCAACACACAAAGCTCCTCACCCGGACGAGGATTAAAAAAAAATATCAAGTCTCATCGCAACCTCACTTAGGCGAGCCATTCTCGCCTAAGTGAGTGAATCTATCGCTCAACACTCCAAAACTTCTCGCTTGGGCGAGAAGTCACGCTCATAACGTCCAAGTTTCCTCGCGACCTCGCTTAGGCGAGCCAATCTCGCCTGAGTGAGAGAACGTGTCGCTCAACCCTTAACTTGGTTGCCTCAGTGAAAAGCTCAAACCAAAACCCTAAACGAGCTTCTGCAACTCTAGCCTAGGCGGGAGAGACTCGCTTGGGCAAAACTTGCAGAGTTTCGCCACTGTTCATGAACCAAAAACACCCAAACCAGACCAAAACGCAATTCACACATTACCAAGCATAAGATAATGGCAAACAACCATCAAAACATGTTATTTCATCCATTCAAAATACCCCAATTCGAGATTGAATCATCTCTAATCATTCCATACCAAAACCCTCATTCTCAAACAAAATAAAGCATCAAAATGTTTTGCAACCAATTACAACCAAGCCATTCTTAAACATAGTGCACACAATCCATAATTCATACAATACAGATTTCTATTGAGATTATAATGACACAACCATACACAAATCATGTAATTTACACATGCAAAGGACAACTCCCCTAACCTAGAGTTCTTGATTAAAATTAAGAAGAAAAGGATGCTTCTCCTTCAGCCTTCTCCCAATTCACCTCTTGTGCACCCAAAACTTGCCACTCCCAATTCACCTCTTGTGCACCCAAAACTTGCCACTCCCAATCCAAATTTCGTTCTCCTTTTAAGCCAAAACACACCAAATGCAGAAAACCCTTCTTTCTCCCTAAAACGAAAATTGGCTTTATTATGGGTTTAATGCCTATTCAATCGTAATTACAAGGTGGTTTTTCAAACCCTCTTGGCTGCCCCATTCTGCTAAGGTTCTCTCTACCTTTTCACATTCACTCCAAGCTAAATTTGGCAAAAATAAAGGTTAATTCATGTCTATCAAGGTTTGAACCCGTGACCTTCCACTCATATGGCCAAAGCACAACCACTATGCCAATTCATATTTAGTGATAACTATCATAATCCTATAATTATGATACCACTCACTATTCACAAATATATTAACAAAATGATAATAAATCAAATAACACATAACAAGCATACATAGGACTCGATCACAAGTCCTTTCAACACAATCAAGTACTCTCAATCACTTGAGCTAGTACTTTTCCACATCACATCAACCAATATTTAATGCCATAAAGGCTCTTCCTACCCGCATTTATTAATTAATTATTTAATTAATTAATTTTCACGGGTCTTACAATATGCTCTCCACTACCTCTTGTAGGTTTTTATCAAAGTCTCAGATGACTTCAAGTCTCAAACTAAAGCATGTAGTTATCACTTCACATCACTTTGTTCTCTCCTTTTAGCATCACTCCATTGACTTGATCATTCTTGAGTTTTGGCCTACTACCCCACCATCAACACTCTTGACCATTTTTACGTATAACGACACTCATAACATCTTACTTCCTTTGTTGGCTTCAACCAAGGCAACAAAGTTCCCAACCGAGTTATTCCAGTTCCAATTTAAAACTATCAACTGATTCCATCGCCATATCGTTTTGGCATCCTGTCCTCATTTTTGATCCCTTAACTCGTAACCATCATTCCACCAAACCATAGAACCCTTAACTTCCATTGACTCCAAATCTCTAGTCTGTTTTGCACTAAGCAACTCTACGATACACCTCAAACTAAGATTGCCCAATTTGGCTTTTTCCCAACCTCTTTGAGAAACTCACTTGTCCTAGTCGAATAACTAGACCAAGGAAATCTCTTCACATCTCCTCCTCCCGACTTAGGCACTTACTTCTCCAGCAACTCTTACTCTTACCTTATAAGGCTCAAATCTTGAATTCTCTTCTAGAAATAAACACCTACCCTTACTTCCTTACTTTAAGGTTGGTACCCTAACTTGAAAACATAATTCAACCACCTCTCATTTCCTTGGTCTAACTTCCTCTGTGCAACCCTATACTCCCAACTCTGAATGATTATTACATTCTTTTACCCGATAATCACAAGAAGGAAACCTTTTATTTTTTATTTTTATTTTTTTTAAGAACTGGTCTTCGTAGTAATCACTAGGTCATGAGTAAGATAGGTCTTCTCATGCACCTTTTACCATTTCTAAGCATCATCTGCCATCATCCCGCTGTGCTACTCTGATCCATACACAAGGTCAATTGTTTGTTTACTCAAAATAATGATCATTTCATGTCCGCCATGACAAGGAAGCAATCGCCGTTGAGAAACCTTCCTCGAGACCCCTATAAAACTTGTAGAACCCCTATAAACTCCTCTTTTGATAGCCTTAGCGTTCCATTTTCTCAACAATATGTATCTATCCTTTTAAAATCATATTCCTTATTAGTCACTCCAACCTAAGTCAATACTCTTTTTGAACGGCTTGACACATCACAACTTCTTTTTGAAGATTCACCAAACTTGCAGTCATCCTAGTGATTATACTGAGTTTATACCATTATGTCTCTAACAACTCTTTCACTTGTTTCTCTTCACAATCCCAACATAAATCCTCTAATTAGAAGCTATTAGCACAAGTTCGACTTCAGACCCAAATGCAAAAGTGAACTTCACCACTCCAAAGCAAAAATTCTAATATTTACTTAAGAACAATCTAATATTTTTCGCTTGCCTTTCTCGTATAATCTGATTCACATAACACCTTGTCCTAATCTTTCAGCTTGATCCACACTTGTTACACCACTACTGACTTATCTCTTTAAATCAAAGGATACTATTTCGTTGGGGATCACATCTCCTAAGAATGAGATTAAGAAAACAACCAATTCACCCTTGAGATTATATCCCAACCTTGCAAAGGAAACAATTCAAATTGGCTTTGAATTTAAATCCTTTGGTCACCATGAAACATGAGACACACCCAAGTAAACTTTACTTGACCGCAACTGTAGCAAACCACCATCTCAACCCCAACTCCCTCTTGCAGGCACCCATGACTCCTCTACCATATGAGCGACACGAAGAGGTATACGATCCCAAACAAAACCAAACCCATATCCCAAGCACTATTTTTATACCTTGTATCCTCGAATTTGATCATTTGCGCTAATCACTTTAGCACCAACTATCGTATACACCATTTCAATTTCTGCAGACTTTTCTTCTCCTTTCATTTTTTAGTGTATTTTGCCCCCCACTAGCTCTTGCCATTCCTAGAAGATCAAACACTTAGGTTTCTTGGTCTCAGCCCAAGGTCAATTGTTCTGCTCATGTGAACTACTTTTCCTTGAAACATCCTTCTATAAACTTCAAAGACCAATCATCTCCTTCTGACTATCCAACCTAGTACGAAACCTTTATGCCACTTCATTTTTATCCACTTATTATTTTTCCCTTTACTTAGGAAACATCATCTCACTTGAATGATTCATAAGCTCTGCTCCATCTTAGCCTCTAACTAGAGATTTGTCGTCTTTTTACACCCCATGGTCTTTATCTTTCTTAGCTTGTTCGATGCCAAGCAATTTCATTATTTTCTGCAACCTAGGATTTTGCTAATTGCTTTTCTTCCACCAATCCAAGAAAACACTAGATATGGCCATACAACCATATCTAATGACACTTCTCTTAACATCACATGTATCTGTATAACTCTGAATCTCGATATTGCCGGAATGTAGAACGAAGTTGATTTTCCTCAAACGTTGTTACACTTGCATGCACTGATATCTCCCATATGTTCTAACCTCTAGATTCAACTCATTTTGGAAAACTTGCGGTATTTGATCCCAAACTTATCCTTGAAGCTCCCTTAGTCCAATTGTTGCTAAACTCCAACATCTTTTCTCAAACTATTAACCCAAACTTAGCTTTCCTTGCTCAACGGTATACATCACACATTAACTTCCTATCTCTGAGGCAAGAAGTTATCTTAGAGACCCAATCCAACACTTGTAAAGGAAAGCAGGCTAAGTTGACATTGGATATGCATTCCCTTATTTCTATATACACCAGACACAAAGTACAGAGGCATAACAAGACAAACTAGAACATACGAAGCAACACTCCATCATCTACAGACAACCAAACCTTTTTGTCTGTCACCCTTCTTACCCAAGCCAGTAAAATTAAGAAAGGAAAAACAACCTTTAATCTAGTCATGAGTGTGCACCCTCATTACTTTATCAAGGCGTTTTTCTGTTCTTAAAACTTTTCGTTTTACTAACACACTTGACTACACATGACTACTCACACCCGCGAGGCATGACAAACCCAAAACCTTTGGTCATCCTAAGGACAAACTGTTCTGATATCATAAATGTAACACCCCATCTAATTAATAAGGTTAATTAAAGGAATGTCATGTAGAACAATATTAGAAGTAAGGTTCTCGAGTATAGACACTACTCCTTACAATTTTCCAAGAGGAATTCGAATAGCAAAAAGGCACACCACGATGCAAATAACATAGTATAAAGATAACTCAACAATAATAAGAAATAAAGCCCAAAGACAAGAAATACATGGGCCATAGCCCTAAGGAAAATCCCAAACAAACGGAAATCCATTCCAAGCAGACTATGCAGCGGAACCTCCATCACCCTGATGATCACAAGGAGTTCTCACATCTGCTCACATCAATAAGTTGATAATCATCACAAAAAGAGAAAACCACACAACATAACATACACAAACAAGAGGGTAAGTTAGAGTAGAAAACAATTTTTCCATATAGTTATATACAATTTCACAATTCAAGATGCATATGCCAACCAATCATGTTATGACTCTTCAAACAAGACACTAAGACTTAAACACGACTCATCTGGATACATATAATTTAGTCGGATTCAGCCGATGCTTGTAGTTGTGGTGGATTTCCCAGCTCACCCATGAGTTGCTCACCCCCGAACTAAGTGTTACAATGTTTCAACCCCCAACACAAGGTTAACCCTTAATGAATTTCAGGCCTCCTGCTACTCTCACCACAAGAGTCAGTCTGCTCTGTGTGAGACTAACTAACTCTTTAGAGTGTCAGGATGCAACCTTACCTTGAACCCTTACTAAATTATATAGATAAGGCACCACCATGAACTCCCACTAACAGGGGTCATGGAATTACGTCTCAATCAACTGAGGCACCACTATGAAGTCTCACCTAGAGGCTCATGGAATTACGTCCTAACCAAATGAGGCACCACCACGAAACTATCGTGGAATTATGTCCTAACCAACCCAATCATCATGCTTCCAACAATCAATATAGAATCATTTATCATGCCAAAACCATGCAACTTACCAACCATCTCATACAAGTCACATGCCAAGGTCATGTTAAACTTATCAATCACAGACCATAAACCATTGTACTCATATATCCATTCGCCCAATTCATGCTTTTAAAAGTAATTGAATCAATCCACAAGTTCAAGTTAAAGTAAGGAATTAAAATTCTGCAACAATTCTCACTTAAGCTAAACTGATCTCGCTTAAGTTAGACTGGTCTCGCTTAAGCTAGAAATTCTCGCTTACGCTAGACTGATCTCACTTAAGCTAGAAATTCTCGCTTAAGCTGGACTGATCTCGCTTAAGCTAAAATCCCTCGCTGAAGCTAAACTGACAGATTTTCACTGGTTTCAAGATGTAAAAACACAAAATCTCAAACAGCAAAAATTTAAGAAAACACAAGCACATTGTATAAAATGTTGGCATCATATTTCTTGCTTTAAAAGAGTAAACAAATCAATCATCGGAGCATACAAGCATTTAACAACTATCGCTCAAGCTAAGGAGCTCTCGCTCAAGCGACAAGGGTCTCTCACTCAAGCAAAAAGCTTTCGCTTAAGCGAGATTGAAAACAGAGAGTACGAGTTCTCGCTCAAGCTAGCCCATCTCGCTCAAGCGAGCGGCCTTCGCTCAGGCAAGCACTCAAAACCAAAGGGGGCGAGTTACTGCCATTCTCGCTTAGGTGAGAGCTCCTCGCTTAGGCGAGAGCTTCCCTTTTGGGTGAGAAACAGCTCGCTTAGGCGAGCATAGCAAATCTCACTTGCTCTCACGCATGGAGAGCCAAAAAAATCCATCCAGAAACGGTACACAGATTACTACGGTGAACCCTAACAGGAACCACAAAACAAGCAGGAGAAGAAAGAGCATGAGCAGAAGAACAACTTACGTGGAGTAGAGAATGAGGTTGAGCTAACTTGAATTTGAATGAGCTTCGAACCCTAAGAGAGCACTTTTTGAAGGGAAAAGAGAAGAGGAGTAAGGTGGTTGATTTTGCAAAGTGGGCAGAACATGAGAGGGTTAGGCTGGTTTAGGGGTTTTGGGATGCCCTATGGACCAGCCTTAGGCCCAACTGACTAAGAGAGGCCCTTAAATTTTAGGACAGAATAAAAGTGGGTCTTACATTAATTCTCTAATTTCTTATATTGATCTCATTTTTTTTATATTCTTTAATTTATGATTTTTATTATATTAAATATGAAAACTGTTATTTACTTTGTCATAGAAAATTTGACCTAATAGTGAAGTATTCATAGTAACACAGATTTTGAAAAAGTTTATATATACAAATGTTGAGGTAAAAAGTAAGTTGGATGTTGTTGTGAAAGAAACCAAAGCCAAGATGATATGTTACACAAATTGAGGAACACATTAAAAAAATTAATATTAATGAAAAGCCAAAAGACCATTCTCTTATTGAAAAAAGAAAACACTGGTAAAAATGTATTTTTGTTTGTAGAGATGGAGGTTGTACCTTTTTAAGGTTTTTAGATTCTAATAGAATAAACACGAATTTATCAAAACTGTGCATGGTCAGCCAAACAGTCATTTATGATGGTTATCTAAAAGTGGTAGAAAGTAAAAAAGTACTTTTGTTACAAAACCCTAAAACCAAAATATCACATCATATAGGAAAGTAGAAACAACTTTGCGTAGAGATGCAATCTTGACCTTTTTGCTTCTTCATAATGTCCAAATAGAAGAGTATTTGACCTACTAGTTCAGATGTTACATCGAATGAGGAAGAAGTTAAAAAAACACAAATGTTCAACAAAAACATTAGAAGGAAAAGAGTATTTCCTTTTTCAATATGCTATTTTAAAAGTTATTTAGATTTTTTACAACATGAAATGATATTTGAAAGCTCCTTCAAGATGCTACTTTGAAATTTAATCTATGACTTGATATGCGCCAATGCAGTAAGAGCCAAAAAATTGAAAGGCATTATGCTCATAATTAATGTTGTGTGAAGTTCACTAATGTATAGTTTTTTAGAATGTTAAAAGTTTGTCATTAGCACTGACGAAAAGGTTATTCATTAAGACTTTCAAAAAGTTATTTAACTTGTTGACAACATTAACTTTTCTTTCAAAGCTTCTTCAGAAGTTATGTTGAAATTCAAGAAAGTTGTATGAATCAATTGTTGCGTAACAACATATAGTTGTATATCATGTGTTTTTTTTATTTAAACTTCACCGAATGTTTTTATAATGAATAATAAATTGTTTATGTTCCTGCGGAGAACAAACAAGATATGTCAGACACAAATATCACCTTACCTCAATCCGCAATCTCTCTAGTTGGCTTCTCCTCGGCTCGTGCATGCCATCTGTTGGTATCACTGCTTGGACCCATGGGGGGTTACCTGCGGAGAAGACTCTGACGATCAAGTCAGCCAAAAGATTCTTAGAAAGTCAAATCTTGTGATTAAGGGATTAATGAATGCGTACCTTTAATTGTTGGGGTCCATGCGTATTTATAGTTTATTAATTACGTTTGACCTTGTCATGGGCTAGGTTATTGATTGGGTCGTAGGTGGGCCTAGGGTTGGCTAGGCCCCCTAAATTCAATGATTGTTGGTCTTAGGGGGTTTGTCTCAATATTCTAAGTCTGGAATGGTCGGCAGATGTCGTCCTGTCCTCTGAAGTAGGCGGCCTGGTCTGCTTATGCTAGTTTGTTGATTCATTTGGTAATTGTTTGTATAGTCGTGTTAGGCCGCCTAGGTGCGGTACACCCCACCCAACCAACTAGCCATGACCCACAACCTGCCCGCATTGACGTCACCCCGTCTGTACCCCCACTACGCGACACAATTAACACCATCTATGGAGGCTTTGCTAGTGGCGACTCCACCTCTTCAGCTAGAAAGAAACATCTCCGCCAACTCCAATCCATTAACCACATAACCCACTCTCACCACAGACGTCGCATGCGCCTCATTACCTTTACAGATGATGATTCCATGGCGTCGACCACCAACAGGATGTCCCCATGGTCATCACAATCAAACTCAAGAACTACGCAGTCAAAAAGGTCCTCATCGACCAAGGCAGCTCGATTGACATCCTATACTGGACAAAATACCAGAAACTCCAGCTTCCCTCCAATGTCATGATCCCCTACGATGAACCTATTTATGGCTTCTCTGGAGAGAAGGTCTCCACTCGTACGTACATAGACCTATACACTGTTTTTTGAGAATGCACTCAAACCAAAACCATCCCCATTTGTTTCCTTATCGTCGACGCGCCTACATCATACAATGTTCTCCTCGACTGACCATCCCTAAACACCCTAGGCGTTGTCGTCTCTATGCCACCCTTAGCCATGAAATTCCCATCCCCGTCTGGTGACATCCTTACCATCCACAGCGACCAACGGCTCGCACGAGAATGCTACATGGCTAGCCTACGTCCACAACTACCCATCCTGCAAACAAACAACATTGAACGCCCACCCGTCTCTAACATAGCCTTATCCGGTGATGACTTCGACCGCAGAGTAAGACGCGATGTATTTCACGAACTATTCGATGACACTATACCCTTGGAGCTCCCTACTGGACGCACCCTCAAGTTAGGCACCAACCTCCAACAAGAACAGCGTGATATCCCGACACCCACCCTCATCAACAACACCGACCTCTTTGTCTGGTCAGCCGCTGACTTACCTGTCGTTGACCCTCAAGTTGCGGTCCACAAGCTCTCCATTTATAAGGAAGCTGGATATGTCTCCCAGAAGAAACGAAAGCTGGGAGAAGAACGTCGACTAGCAGCGAAAGTCGAAGCCGACAAATTACTTAACGCATGCTTCAACGAGGAAGCCCACTACACCACCTGGCTTTCCAACGTAGTTCTGGTCAAAAAAGAAAATGGAAAATGGCGAATGTGTGTGGACTATATGAATCTCAATAAAGCTTGCCTCAGAGATGCTTATCACTTACCCAACATTGACCGGTTAGTTGACGCTTATCAGCAACAAGGTCCTCGGTTTTTTAGACGCATACTCCAGATACAACTAGATCTCAATGGCCACAACTGACATGAACAAGACCGCCTTCATCACTGACGATGCTAACTACTTTTTCAAGGTCATGTCTTTCGGCCTAAAAAATGCAGGAGCAACTTATCAACGGTTGATGGATAAAGTTTTCACCCTTTATATGGTTTAATTGTTTTAAGTTCCCCACCCTTACCACAAGTAAGCGGTCTGGATTGAACACCCTTTATATGGTTTAATTGTTTTAAGTTCCCCACCCTTACCACAAGCGGCCTGGGTCGAACACCCTTTATATGGTTTAATTGTTTTAGTTCCTCACCCTTACCATAAGTAAGCGGCCTGGGTCAAACACCCTATGCATGGTTTAATCGTTTTAAGTTCCTCACCCTTACCACAAGTAAGTGGCCTGGGTCGAACACCCTTTATATGGTTTAATCGTTTTAAGTTACCCACCCTTACCACATGTAAGTGGCCTGAGTCGAACACCCTATATATGGTTTAATTGTTTTAAGTTCCCCACCCTTACCACAAGTAAGCGGCTTGGGTCGAATACTATCACTTTCATAGCATACACAAACAAAAGTACTCAAAATCCTCTACAAATGCCAATACTACTTAATCAAACAAAACAACCTATAAATCACTGTATCGGATAAATAACAAACTTACACCAACATCATTCAAATAAGCACGATCCTACAATACAAATTATCGATATCAACCAAACAACAAATAGATCTCGAACATAATCCATATTAACAAACAAAAAAGAACAGTGTACGACTTATAACCGTATGAACCAGAAACCAATGTATAAATTATTATAAACTTAGGCTTAGAATCAAATAAGAATCATAAAACAAAAGTCATAAACTGCTTCCTCATCAACATTCTCCACCACCAAGGTGTCATCAATATTTGTGTTCGGCCCCTTCGCCTTTCAACCTCTTCTTTAGGACTGCTTCCGCCTCGCTTACAAGCTTACCGTCAACCACATCCTTGTTCACATCAAACCTAAGATCTGACACGTCAACATCTTTCACAAAGAACTCCGTTTGTTGCACACCTTTCTGAAAACCATTTATATGCTCTTGAATTATGCAAGCTTTAAGGTTATAAGATACACGAAGCGTCACAATGAACACGAAACGTCACAATACTTAAAACGGCGACGCAAAACCCTTCCGATTAGACCTTTAACATCTGCCACATTTTCACCTACCACCACCTATTACAACTTTAGCCTTAACATTGTTCATCACACTTTTATCGACAAATTTTAAGTTACGTAAGTACTGACGAATTTTACCGACAGAAAAATCTGTCGACAATGCAAATTTGGACGGGAAATTTTCCGCTTCTTTTACCGACTAATTTATCCGTCAATAAAATTTTTTTAAATTATCGACGGATTTTACCGACGGAATAATTTGTCAAAAATACAAATTTGAGCGAGAAATTTCCCGTTGTTTTACCGACGGATAAATTTCTCGGTTAAAAAAATTGGAATTACCGACGAATTTTATTGATGGATTTTTTCGTCAGTAACTAAAATTTAAAAATTCGTCAGTGAAATCGCTGTGATTAGGAGAAAGCTTTAATTTTTTAAGGAAACTTTAGAACTTCGCAATGCTTACAAAATCTCACCACTTTAAAACTTAGTTCTAATAATCAAAGAACAATAACTTGTGATGAGAGAAACAAAATGAAGAACAATGCAACGACTAATATTAAGCGAAATACGAGAGATAAGAGAACAAAGTAAAAAAAAAAAACCTTATGAGAGATGAGTTTGTGACTGAGAAGACAAACCTCCAAGTTGGTGTTTCAGAGAAGCCTCCATGTTGGTGTTTCGGTGTTTAGGTTCAAGTTTGTGTTTAAGGGTTTAGATTTAGGTTTGTGTTGGAGTATTTTATATGCGAAAGAAAATACCAAAGGATGTGAAGGGAAAAACCAGTGTTTGAACCAAAAAGGAGATAAAAGAGAAATAAGAGGTTCGAAGCTGTGAGTGAGAACACCAGAGGAGAAGTCTTACCATTTCATTGTGCATGTTTTTAGTGTTCAGAGAAGAGGAAGTTGTTGAGAGGTTCTAACCTTTGAGTGAAAAGACGAGAGCAGAAGAGAAGAAAGAGATAAAACAGAAAGAAGCGGTTTTGAGGTGTGAATGAGAAGACGAGATGAGAAGAGTGAGACGAGAGGTTTAAGGTTTGGTAGGGTTAGGTTTACTATACACATAAATATATGCTGTTATTAGATTTTTTTTTTGAATTTTTTATTGCCATGAAAAAAGTAGATGATAACACTTATCCTTGGAGGGATCTTTCCTTTTATAGATGTAATTTTTTTAAAAAAATTAAATTTAAATTATTTGTTGCATGATAACTGACATATCTAAAAATTTCCTTTTTGTGGATTCTTAATTGTATATTTTTATAGATGTGTATGCCCTTAGTAGATTATGAATACTGTTCTGGATCTACTCAACCACAAACATTCGTACATTTTCATTTCCAAAATCAATATAAATCGCCCTTACAAGAAAAATCCATCAATAATATATACTTCATCTCACTAAGCAATAATAGGACTCTGCCAACAACTACAAACATAGGGAAAAACTCGTGGAACAACATTTGACTCGCCCAACAACCAAATCACCATGAGCTCTGTGGATGCTTCACCAAATACTTTTGCGGAACAACTCAAACCCCTAGTAGCCTTTTTTACGAGGCTCGCCAAACGAGTATAACAACTTGAACTTTCTAGAATTAAAATTTTTCACTTTCGCTCGATGGCTAACTAGTAGACGTAATGAGTTTGCATACTTTTAGAGGTTCCAAAATATTATTTATACATGTACACAATAACTAATAATAATAAATAATATATGTATAGTAATTAAATATAAAAATAAATAATAAAAATAATAAATAATAATTAATAATGTACTACACCTAAGTGGCTTAGGCCGCTTACGCCTACTTGATTGGTTAAGCCGCCTACATCAAAAGATAAAACGAGAACTTGTCAACTATTCCAAACTTAGGGTATTACAGATAAGACCCCTAGCCCTACGAGTGATCAAACTAAGGGCCTGGGCCAGGCCCAAGCCCACCTACGACACATAACGATGGCCCAGCAGATGATGTGGCCAAGCATAATTAATAATCTATAAATATGCATGGACCCCAGCAATTAAAGGTACGCATTCATTAATCCCTTAATCACGAGATTTGACTTTTTGAGAGTTCTTTGCTGACTTGAGCGTCGGAGTCTTCTCCGCAAGTAACCCCTCTTGGGTCCAAATCGGTCCAAGCCGAGACATCAGCAGCTAGCATATGTCAGCCGGAAGGAAGCCTATTGAGGAGATTGCAAGAACAAATAATAATATTAATATTAATTATTAATGGTAATTTCAAATAATAGTAATTATTATAAAAATAATAATAATAATTTAATATAATATAATATAATTTATCTTTTTATTAATTTTTTTGTTAATATTTATTAAATAATATTTTTAAAATTTAATATTTTTAACTAATCAAAAAATTATTTCATATATTTTAACGATCAATGCTATTTTAGTAATCTTTAAATTTTATTATTAAAACATTCTTTTTTTAATCTATCACACCACTCAAATTACTCACTAACTACTATAAAATTCAACTCCAAATCTACTAACTTTACTCTCTAAATCCACTCAAGGAAACACACGTATTCATCCACTCAAATTAACACAAATTCATCCTTACACTTTCCCCCAAATCCATCTTCTAAAGGAGAACACACTCTAATTGTCTATTATCCAGATCCACAAACTAGCTTTCACACTACAAAAAATATTAAATTTAGCGGAGGTTTATTAGTGGAGGATGTATTAACCTCTGATAATGAATACACATAATGAAGGTTTTTTCATTCGGGTAAGTGTCGTGGGTTTTTGTAAGAAATCCGGTAAAGGTTTGGGGGGCTTTTGTAAAAATCTCAGGTAAGTGTTGGGATGTTTTTAATCAACTAGCAATAAATATCATTTTTGTCACATTCTCATAATCTCCTTTGTAAAACCCAAAAAAAAATTAAGTAAATAAATAAGTATTTATTTAATAAATGTGAGGAAAAGAATCTATAAAGTAATTAATGCAGAGAGCTGTGAACAAGGAGTAATGGAAGCTCAAGTGGTTATATTCACACTACACCATTTAAATTCGTGCTAGCATTCAATTTCAACTTATGAATAGCACATGCTCAAATCAAATATAAAGCAACAACCCTCTAACCACTTAAGCACATGATTCTATGCACCAATGCAAATTAATATAGTACTTCACACCTCCTATGCAACAATTTAATTTATATTGATACAAATGCATTCACCAATAAACCAATTCTCAACATGTGACTAACCCAAAGGAACATTCAAATTCATAGAGACTTACAACATAACCCAATCATGCTTCCAACTCATGCCACATTCCTAGTTACTTGAAATTATCAAGAGTTTATTCATGCATTTTAAAGACTCCAAGACCAGCAATCATGAGTAACTTATATCTCTAGCTACTGACCCCCAAAACAAATCTCTGTCGTGCAATGTGAAGAACTACATGTTATGGACCACCTGTCAAAATTTCACCTAAATCGGATGGTTAACGAACCGAAAAATGTAGTTTTATGAAAGCTGTGCAGACTAGTAAAACGGTGGCGCCTAACGCCCAAAAGTCAGGAACCTGGCGCCTGACGGTATAAAACCAGCGCACGGCGGTTCCTGCTGCGCAAAAAGTACTAAAAACAACATTTTTTCATGAAAAGAACACCAACACACATTGCCTGGCGGCAACTCTTCATCGTTAGGCGGTTCTTAACAAAAACCCAGAAACTAGTTGTTTTAACATTAGTCGCTTGGCGACTTTGAAGGCCCGCCAGGCGGTTTCCCGAAAATTTTCAGAAATGCTAACACAGGGAGAATTTGATCATGCAAAGGCATTATATTCACGCATTATACGATGAAAAATATCACATAATTAATATATCTTCAAAGCAAAAGCATGATAATTCAATTTCTATTAACCCGCATACCAAATCAAAAGATTATCAAGCACCCAGAGTATCCCATACATCAAAAGACTCAGAAAAGTAACCAACGCAACTTTCTTCCGTGTCGCTTGGCGGAACTATCATTGCCGCCAAGCGGTTCATACCCCTAACCCATAAATTAGGTTCAAATCTCATGTGTCGCCTAGCGGGTCTTCAATGTCGCTAGACGGTTTCTGGAAAATTCCAGAAACGTGAAGAAATCCAGAACGCAAGAATAAAAGAGCAATCATACATCATAAAATTCACAAAATTACAATAATTACAATCAAGCATTAGTTCAACTCCCCTAACCTGAATTTCCCGCTCCAAAAGTTCTTTTAGAGTCCTTCCATTTTTCACAAATGATCTACCTTTTGATCTTCGTCTTTGAGCACTCATTTCAACCTTCTAACTCCCTTTTGGTAGCCACACGAAAATGCCTTCACCAGGACCTTACTCTCACCCCTCTCCTCCATCATTAGCCTTATTATTTCTCCCTCAATTGCCCAAAACGAAAAATCCATTAAGGAGGAGTTTAATGTACATCAACTCTCCATTACTTGGTGGTTTCTCAAACTCTCTACCTTCTCTGTAGACGGCTAGGGTTTCTGACCCTTCTCATCCATGCCAAAAATAATTTTAGCAAAAAGAAAACTTAATTCATGTCTACCAAGGTTCAAACCCACAACCATGTAAAACCAAGTCAAAGCACCACCATCAAGCCAATTCATGTTTCTTGATATTTCATGCGCACCATGCTTTATAACCTCTTATCCCACAACCATGCTTGTATGCAAAATAATTAAATAATAAAAATAACTCACAAATGACATTCACAAGACTCAAACTCAAGTCCTCCCCACACTGTTAACATGGTCTACCACTTGAGCATCATTGTTCCTTATCTTCTCTCTCCACATTAAATAACTTAGGAATTCTCGTTGTCGCATTTATTAAATAAATAATTATTTATTTAATTTTCCCGGGTCTTACAATATCCATATTATACTTATAATGTTTCAAAAAGGCATCTACCAAATCCATCCAAGAACGAATGCCAGACGCTTCCAAATGTGTATACCAACTCAATGCTACCCCAGTCAAACTTTTTTGGAAGAAGTGGATTAGCAAATTGTCATCATAAGCATAGGCAGCCATCTTTCGACAATACATGGTTAGATGACTTCTAGGGCATGTGGTACCTTTGTACTTTTCGAACTCCAAAACTTAAAAGTTATGAGGTATTGTTACATCACAAACTAGGCTTAAATCCACAACATCGCCAAATTCATAGTTTCCATCTCCCTCAATGGCTCGTAGTCGTTCTTCCAAAAATTCCAGCTTAGTTTTGGTTCCCTCAACATCAGCAGATACGGCTTGCATAGTAGGGTGTGGTGTAATCTTGCCCATAGAGTCATCATCGATAGTTGTGTTTAAAGGCTTGGGCATTACAATCTCTCGGGGTCCCACAAAGGTAGCCCTTTCATTCCCTAGAGTATTGATTGGGAATGAGAAGGAAGCATGCTCAGCCTCTGAAAATTCTCCAATATGTGAGGTGTAACCTGATGGCAATCCGTATGCCGGGAAAACAACAAGAGCGCCATGAGTTCTTTCCTCATCTTTTGCCGATGAAGCTTCTATTTTTGCCTTTAGGGACTTCAAGGCCTCCAAGATTTGACCTATGATGAGTATGCATTTTTGCCCTCATTTAATGTTTAATTATGGGTATTTAATTGAATTTGTGTGCTTAAAGATTGATTTAGTTGGGATTTCCTATAATTGGGTTTATTGAGCATGAGATACAAAAACATGTTAAAAATAGCTTTTTAGTTGCATAAATGTTCTTTGGATATTTTGAGGTGTGTTAGTGCAACTACAGCTAAGTTGAGCTCATGGAGGTGTGGAAATAAATTGTTTAAAGCTTCATGACACCTTAAACATAAATCCAAGAATAAGAAATTAGCAAAATCACAAAAATCCAAGCCAAGCATTGCATGAAGACGGCAAGAAAAGCTTGAAAAAGTTAAGAAGTTTTGCTAAACCAAGAAAAGAGCAACAAAAAAATTGGACGTTGCGGTTTTTTCTATCTTTATGATAGAAGATAATTTGGGAAAAATATATCTTTAGATATTTTATTTGATATTTTTAAATAATTATCTTATTTAATTATATCATAAAATATTAAAAGATAATAACTACCAAATCTTTTTA
>Ga0214544_1005948_pt1 | contig 23060 bp, 27 predicted proteins | sample CNSS3metaG_FD_160074 | JGI IMG/M metagenome (GOLD analysis project Ga0214544, IMG submission 160074) | Root nodule microbial communities from cowpea collected in UCLA plant growth center, Los Angeles, California, USA - CNSS3 | ecosystem: Host-associated > Plants > Roots > Nodule | place: USA...
AAATTACAACATCACAACACATATGCATCTTTCAAGTATAAGCACACATTCCTCTCTTTTATAATTCATATATACTTACCTCTTAAATCAATTCCAACACACACTTTATTTTCCCCTTCCCATTTTACCAACCCTTTGCATGCTTACAATTCACATACCCGACAAAAGACACAATGAAAGTTATATACTTATTCTGCATGCCCTCGCAATTCCATTACATTTAAAGTATGATTATCATGTTCCCATACTTTTTCAAAACCCGTCATGATCATGCAACACTCGGTCGTAGTGATATCATCAATAGTGGCCTTATTCACACACTTATAACATCATACATTCGAGCTAACATATATATGTTCATATATTCAACATGGCTCAACAAGCACTACTAAAACATACTCATCAATCACACACACACACACACATATATATATATATATATATATATATATATATATATATATATATTATATACATGCGTCAATCAAGGCCATACCAACACTTAAGCACACTTAATCATCCATTGATAATCATACTATTAGGGAATTAAAACAACCAATCATGAGTGATTTATATCTCTAGCTGCAGATATCAAATTCCAATCTCCACCGTTCAAAGTGAATAACAACATGTTATAAATCGCCTGTCAAAATTTCACCTAAATCAGACGGTTAACAAATTGGGAAACGCAATTCTACGAAAACTGCGCAAACTAGAAAAATATGTGGCACCTAGCGCCCAAAAAATCAAAGCTTGGCGCTTGGCGGTATCAAAGCTGCGCCTGGCGGTATCGAAGTTGTGCTCGGCGGTTCCTGCTGTGTGAAAAGTACGAAAAATAGCATTTTTCAGACTGTTCGCATCGCCTGGCGGAGTCACCCTTGCCGCCAGGCGGTTCATCACAAAAAACCCAGAATTGGGTTATTATTCATGCGTCGCCTGGCGGCACATCCAAATCCGCTAGGCAGTTTCTTGAAATTTTTCCAGAAACTCGAAAACACCACAATGTGGGATTATACAGGGCATCATGATCATACATTACAATATCAAACAATCATAAAGCATGTATATACGTGAAGGAACTCCCCTAACCTGTTAATCCTTGCTTAAAATGGAGGAATCAAGACTTCTGTTGTGCCACCACTAGTCCAACATTGGCCTTCTTCCAGTACACTTGATGCTCTTATCAATTTCCATATAACACTCGCCTTTAGACCCTCTTTTCCACTATCAAATTCGTTTTTCTTTACCCCTTCACGTTTTTCTCTCTTTCTTCACCCAAAAACTCTCTAATTAGACCCTTAACTAAGCCTTAATGCTTGTTAATGATAGGGGAAACGAAAATGGATTTGAATTAGGTGTTAATGACCATTCAAAGACCATTATTGGTTGTCTCCCAACCCACTAAGCTGCCTCCCTTGGCAGCTAGGGTTTTCTGCCTTTTCATCTCCATGCTAAAGGAAATTTTGGCAAAAAGAAAGTTAAATTCGTTCTTAGTAAGGTTTGAACCCACAACCACTCAATTAAAAAGTCAATGCATAACCAATTCAACCAATTCATGTTTCATGATAATTCCTATAATTTTAGGATTACATTATCACTACTCAGTTCAAACATAACATTAAAATAATACACTTATTAATATAGCATACAATTAGCATACATAGGACTCCAACCCAAGTCCTTTGGACGTAACTAAGTACTCTCAACCACTTGAGCTAGTATTATTCCACATCATAAAAACCCACATTAAATGCCATAAAGGCTCCCACGACCCGCATTTATTAAATAATGATTTATTTAATTATTTAAATTTCTTGGGTCTTACATCAGTCCAGTCTCATTGCTTGTCTTCTTCAAATATCACATCTTTGCTGATAATAATTCTTTTAACAATTGGATCAAACAACCTATATCCTTTTGATTCTTCACTAACTCCCAATAACACATAAGTGGTGCTTTTATTGTCGAGTTTAGTTCTCCGCACGTTAGGAACATGTGCATGTGTTATGCATCCAAAGACTCTAAAATAACTAACTGAAGGTTTCAAACCGCTCCATGCTTCCTCATGTGTAACATTTTTCATAGCAAGCGTAGGACACCTGTTTAAAAGATAAATAGTCCAGTTTACTGCCTCTGGCCAAAAAGACTTAGGAATGCTTTTACATGATAACATGGACCGAACAGTATTCATCATTGTTCTATTCTTCCTTTCAGCAACGCCATTTTGTTGTGGAGTGAAGGCAGTAGTTAATTGCCTCTTTATCCTATGCTCTTTGCATAATTCATTAAATTCATTTGAATTGAATTCTCCCCCTCTGTCTGTTCTCAGACATTTAATAGATATTTCGGCCTCCTTTTCAACCATAATCTTGAAGCATTTGAAAGAGTGCAATGTTTCTGATTTTTCTGCCAAAAAGTACACCCATGCTTTTCTACTGTAATCATCAATAAATAGTAGAATATACCTTTTGTTGCTATTAGATGTGGGAGTGATGGGACCACATATGTCTGCATGAATAAGTTCCAGATTATGAGTTGCTCTCCAATTACTCTGCTTGGGAATAAGATCACGATGTTGCTTCCCTTTGATACAATCGGTGCAGATTTCAATTAATAGGGGAAGGTGAGGGAGGTCGCGTACCATGTTCTTGCTGAGTAGCGTTCTCAAACCACTGTAACTCAAATGGCCATATCTGCCAAAGATGTGATAAATCCTCGGTGCTTATTTGAAAGCATTGATTAACTGACGACAAAGGCAACAGGAAGAACATCCTATTGGCACTCATATTGGATTGAATGATCATACCCTTCTCTGGATTAAAAATCTTGCACTCTCCTCCCTTGATTAGAATGGCCAAGCCTTTCTCTTGGAGTTGCCCCATACTTAAGAGGTTGTTTCTCAACTCTGGAATATAATATACTTCAGTTATTATTAGATTTATTCTGCCTAACGACAACCTTATGCTCCTTTTTCCCATCACGTTCATCTTTGTGTTGTTGCCCAATTTCACGGAATGACGAAAAGTTTCATCAAGGTCGTGAAATAAGGTTGAATCACCGCACATGTGATTTGAGCATTCTGAATCAAGGAACCATGCTTCTTTCCTTTTAAACTCAGATGATTCTTCATATGCCATTAATATGAGTTCTTCTTCCTCGACAGTCTCAACATGGTTGGCTTCTTTGTTCTGAGGGAATTCATAGCTAAAATGGCCGAGTTGATGACATTGATAATATCCACAACCATAACCTCAACCTCTTCTTTGACCTCTTCCTCTTCCTCGATGACCGCCTCGGCTCCCTTCAGCAACTTGTAGTGCCTATTCCTTCATTGAAATTTTTGTTCGTGTGCCACTAATGAGCTTTGTAGCTCATCAATGGAAAGATCATCGATGTTACTGGACTCTTCAATAGAACATACAATGTAATCAAATTTATCCGTTAGAGAACAAAGGATTTTTTCAACCACTTTGACATCAAGCATCGATTTGTTCAACCAGCTTGACATCAAGCATGTTGCAATATTATGTATTAACATGAGGTTGATACCTCATTAAGAGAAGAGGACTATAAGGCACCACATTTCCATTACTAAAATATGTCCATTTTTCTCTATAAAGAAACCATCATCTCTACGTTTATATACAAGATATCCATCTTCATCAATTGTAGTTGAATGTCTAAATTCTTTAGGAAAAAATTTAGAAAATCGAGCTTCCTTCATGCATGGTGAGTTGAATCTAGCATCTCCGCATGGACCATGTATCAATATGTTTTAATTGCCTTTTGAAAGTTTTGGATACAAATCTGGACGAGGAAGTTCAACAAAGATTGATCTATGTGCTTTGCATTTTCTAACTTGTTCGAGTCAATCAACCATAATAATATATCAGCATGTGGTAAGCCTCTTTTTCTGAAATTCAATTGTATACATTCCTAAAATCATAAAGTAATCATTAGTTACAATACTCTCCGGTAATAAGTCTAAATTATGGAAATATAGTATTGTGTGCCTACATTAACTTTTCCAAAGAAATTATTCTTCTTGAAATCTATCATCATTTGTTCTAACTTCATTTTAAAGACTCTACAAACAATGTCTGGCCTATCTGAAGCAATTAATCCTTTTAATTTAACCAAATCACGAATTTCATACCAATTTACATTATATATGATTGTTATAAACAAATCTGGATATTGAAATCTTTTACAAATGGTCATAACATCTTGCCAATTATTGAACATGTATCTCATACCACTTGTAAATGAAGTTGACAAAACTACACGATTGCCAATGGAAGAAGGATCAATTTCACCTTTGTTAACCGCTTCTTGTAACCCATTTAGAATATCAGAACGAATGAGTTTTTAATTATTTCATATAAAAGACAACCTTTGGGCTTCAATCATAGCGTAGGAATCCACTAAAAATTGTTCAATCTACGTGATTGTACAATGTTACCAAATTCAACCTTTCTCTCTTGTATTCTAAAAGCAATGAATTCTCTTAAAGAAATGCGAATTCTTTTTTGAATTTGAGTGTATTTGTGAGAGTCTCTAATTGAAATATCCTTGATAACCATCCTCTCTATATGGAAACATGTATGTTTTTCATGTAGTCTTGTTAACTCACCACAAAATTTCTTCACAATGATGTCTCTTCCTACATCTAGGGTGCTCAAATCACCAACTAGTAATGCTGCCACTTCATCTGCTATTGGAGTATTGTATAATACTCTAGGATCCTTCAAGTCATGTTTAAATAACCTCAATCCAAAATCTGATTGTTCATCATCATGTATAAAATCTCTTACTCTTTTGAACCTTTGAGCAAGAACATTGTGTTTGTCAATCATCTTTGACAAATCTTTTGTCAATGATTTATCAAATATGGATTGTTGTATATCATACCTACAAAATTAGAAATGAATGAGTTATAAAGGCAATGTTCGGTAATAAAAAAATAAATGTATTTATACATACCCAAAGTGACTAACTTTGTTGGTTGTTTCATTTTTTGTCATAAATATATAGTTGTGCAAATTTTGGAGTTGATCCTTTTTCTAGCAATAAACTTTCAATGCGATGGTAATTTTGACCACTCATAATAAATTGAGGAGGGCCAAATCCATCATTTGTTGATGAATGAATCTTAGCACCAATTGAAGTAAATGAGATTATGTTGTTGTAACTTCTTATGTACTATCATAAATGTTGGCCTGTAGTGTCTTCACCTTGAAACAACTTTTGAAGTAATGTTGGAGGTTTATTCAATAGTGGAAGTTGAACTTTTCCTTTCTGACAACATACAGAGAAATCAACTTGTTTAAATCTTCTTGATTTATCATATCTTTCTTCATACCATTTCCAATGTTGGTTTAGTTACTATTTTGCCTCATTTATAATAACACAAATTTTCCACTTACCATTTAGAGCACAAACTTTCATATATTTCCTCATCAACACCAAGAGATTCACGACCTGTCATTGCTCTAATTGATTCATACTATTCTCTCCACAATGCATCATTGATTTTCCCATGTTCCCTCACATCCAGAAGCAAAACTACCACCCTAACCTGCATTGTCGCTTGGCGGCAGATTAAGCCCCGCTAGGCAGCACATTAGTTTCTGGGGAACCCATATTCTGTTGAACCTAACACAGAAATCCTAAAATCCCAAATTGCCTTTTTCTGCCTAATTCCGCAATCCAATCAAGTAATCATGCATTCAGAGGCTATAATTATCAAATTAAAGGTGATCATAATAATTCTTTCTGAAATTCATACATTAATTAATGTCATAAAATAAAACCCCCAAATTTCCAAACCCTAAGGTAAGTGTTCATACAATTTCCTTCAATTACCTTCCAATCACCACGTAATCTAACAATTCTAGCATCCAACAACCAACCAACAGATATAAGTCCCTATTTCCTCGATCAGAATGGACCCAGAAACTCCAAAAACATCAAAAATAGAGCCACATTGCTCGTGTCGCCTAGCGGGTGTTCATCACCGCCAGGCCATTCATCAAAAACCCAAAACTGGGTTGAAACTCATGCGTCGCTTGGCGGGTAGTTCGTGGCACCAGGCGATTTCTCGCATGAACCCTGAATTTGCTCAAAATAGGGATGAGTCGCTTGACAACTTTAAAGGTATGCCAGGCGGTTTCTGTAAAATTCCATAAACCCATAATTTTGAGAAGATTCGAATGGAAACATGTAATCTTATATCATACACCATGCGATATCCCAATGACATAAAAAAATATGAGTTCAACTTCCCTTACCTGGATTCCTTGCTTAAGTCTTGAAATTCCTAAATTTCTCGTGCACTACAACAATTCCAACACTTGTCTCCTCTCCAAGCTTGCCCTCAGTCCTTGCTAGCCTCTCCAAGCATTCCAAAATACACTCCCTTGCAACATTTTCCCTTGGCAGTCTCAAAGTCCTCTCTTTCTTCCTCAATTGGTCTCTTAATTATGTGTTAATGAAGGTTAATGACCATAAAACAAAAATTGACATTAAAATGAGTGTAATTTCCATTCAAGATCCATTATTGGTTGTTTTTCCAGCCCCTTTAGCTGCCTTTACGTGACTGTTAGGGTTCCCAGCCTTTCTCATCCTTGCCAAAAGTAATTTTAGCAAAATGAAAGCTTATTTTGTGCCTACCAATGTTTGAACACATAACCATGAAACCTCCAAGCAAGCACACAACCAATTCAACCAATCCATGTTTTGGTATAATTCTTACTCATCTAAGAATATAATATCATACACCACAACCAACATATCATTTAAAATCATACAATTAAAATAACACACAATTTCGCATACATAGGACTCAAACCCAAGTCCTCTTAACATGACTAAGCACTCTCAACCACTTGAGCTAGTACTTTTCCACGTCATACATGTTAGTATTAAAAGTCATAAAGGCTTCCACTACCCGCATTTATTAATTAATTAAATTTCATGGGTCTTAAAACAAGAATTTTAAATCTGAGACAAGAAAGTAAATGGTGCAGAATCATAAAGGCACTAGAATGATAACACAAAGCAATAAAGGAAATTTAAAATGATGAAAACATAAAAGCTGAAAACTGGTTTAGTGCTCAAATTATGGCCCTCTTGCACTTGAGAAGACATCTCAGGAAGTTATGCCCACTTTGGGGTCATTTGGATTCCTAAAAGGAACCAAAATTGTGTGGAAAATATGAACCAAGTTCAAACAATATCACAACCACACAAAATGAACATAAACAGAAACATCAAAAACAACAAAACGAAAATCTAAAGAGTTGGATGTAAAGTCTAAATTGAAGACTGAAATGCAGTAAAGGAATTTTAAATGACTCAACATGTAAAAATGATTACATTAAATGCAAAAGCAAAGATTAAACCAACAAAATTCAGAATTGAAAAATTGGAAGCATCACATCTCACTGTAAAATCAGAACAAAGTACACAAGTTCAAGAAATTGCTAGAATTTAAATTGGTGAAGAGAGTCTCACTCAACCCAATCCCGGCCACTTTGTGCTCGTGATGGGTCGAATGAAACTGCCCAACACACTAGAGTAAACCTAGTGTTTGAAGGCCGCTTTGTGCTCATCAAAAAAGAGGAACCCCTTAAATTCTCTCTCTCTCTCTCTCTCACAAGAACATTGAACCCTAACTTTCACAAGTAATTCTCTCCCACACACTACCAGGGCCCGCTCAAAACAAAAACCTAAATCTCCCTTTTAAACCCCTACGAAAAACCAGAAAAGAAAATAAAAAAATGCCTAACCCAATTCCTTGTTCCGAATCAAAAACATTTCGCAGCCCTTGAACCATCTTCATTGCACCCAAGATCAGCCTTGATTTTGCTCCATCACGCATCTTCTCGCGTCATCCTCACTCTTGTATCAGCCCAATCGTGCATTCATTCTTTTTGTTCATGCACATGGTTTGCAGTTGCGGTTCATGATGGAATGCTTTCCTACCTTTTGGATTAGATCTCGCATACATCAAACCAAGCATCTATGCAAAAGAAAAAAAAGTGGGTTAAGGGATCACATGCAATTCAGCAAAAGTAAAGGACTTCCTCCTGGCAAACAATGTTTTATTAAAAAGGGAGATCTAAAGAGGACAAATTAAATCAAACAAAAATTGCTATTAAAACCGACCTTTTAAACACATTTTAATAAAAACCCTTTTTTTCTAAACAATCAACAAAAATTAATTAATTAAGGACACAAACATATCTATTTATACTAAAACTAAACTTTTAGAAAGGAAAAACACTGCAAAATGGAGTGCTAACAATGGAAATGAAAATGGGTATGTATATATTTACCCCGTCCCTATACCCGCCATAATACTCATCTCTCTCATTCCCATTCCTGTTTAAATTATTAAAATACTCATAGTCTATTAAATAATAATAAGATGTTGGGGAAGCATATTGTGTAGCCTAGCGGTATTGTGATGACGGATACTTCAAAAGATGTTGCTCGGACTATCCCGACACCCTTTGTCCAGAAGACAAAAGAATTCATTGACATTGAGAGGGATAATCCTCCCTTCCTTAACATTTTACCTCTAAAGATAATTCCCTCGTCCAAGTACAAACTTTTCAAGGGTCTTTCAAGAGCTTAGGCTCGGTGGTAAGGTATCCCCCTCATTCCCATCCCTACCCTCATCGCCCAATTGAAGGATGCAGTAGCTACTTGTGTTAGGTGCTCCAAAGTTAAGGAAGACTTGTCAATCAGGCTGACTAAATTGACTAAGGAGAAGAAATGTTTGACCAATGATAATCGATGCTTGCAAAGATATGTCGACTATCTTTTCCTTGCTCATTAGAAGGACGAGGAACAAATGGATGAAATGGTTAAGTAGACAAGACCCTATTGTTAGGAATACAAGTGTGAGTCTAAGTCCCACATTGACCAGAAATGAGAAAGTAGAGCACTATATAAGAATAAAGACCCATAAACCCATTGCCTTAAGGTTTTGGGTTGAGAGTGGTGTCAATGTCTTATATGGTTGGACTCAGGTCTCATTAGTGTTTGATCTCCCTAGTGAAACCCCCTCTGTAATTTGTAATCCTAACAAGTGGTATCAGAGCCGATGGTTAAAATCGGCTCAGACGAGTGCAGTATGGTCCTAGTATCGAAAGTCTTCCTGACAGTGTGGGTCAGGTAAGCGTGTCCCGTTAAGAAAAGAACGGCGGTACAGAAAAGGGCAGAAAAAGAGTACTCGTGGTTGGGAATGCTTCCGCTAGAGGGGGAGTGTACCAATGTGGTTGAAGGGACTCACCCTTAAGGGGGAGATTATTAGGAATACAAGTGTGAGTCTAAGTCCCACATTGACCAGAAATGAGAAAGTAGAGCACTATATAAGAATAAAGATACATAAACCCATTGCCTTAAGGTTTTGGGTTGAGAGTGGTGTCAATGTCTTATATGATTTGGCTCAGGTCTCATTGGTGTTTGATCTCCCTAGTGAAACCCCCTCTGTAATCTGTAATCCTAACACTTATTGCTTGACTTAGAAACAACCGAGCAGGAGGTGATGACGTAGCATAAAGCTAGTTTCGAAAAAGGCTCTTGACTAGGTGGCATACGTTTACAACATCTCGCTCGATGAGGGAAGGTTCAATTTTTATAAGGGTTTTCTACGAAGGAAAATTGATGTACCTTCAAGAGATGCTAGTTGAAGATGTCGATCTCGAAGTTCCTCATGTTAGGAATCCAAGTGTGAATTTAAGTCCCACATTGACAAGAGATGAGAAAGTAGAGCACTATATAATAATAAAAACCCATAAACCATTGCCTTAAGGTTTTGGATTGAGAGTGGTGTCAATACCTTATGTGGTTGGGCTCAGGTCTCATTGGTCTTGTTCTCCCCAGTGATATCCCTCCTTATAAACCTAACAAGTGGTATCAGAGCCAGGTTAAAACCGGCTTAGACGAGTGCAGTATAGTCCTAGGATCGAAAGTCTTCCTGATAGTATGGGTCAGGTAAAGCGTGTCCCGTTAAGAATAACGGCGGTATAGAAAAGGGCAGAAAATGAGTACTCGTGGTTGAGAATGCTTCCGCTGGAGGGGGAGTGTACTAATGTGGTTGAAGGAACTCACCCTTGAGGGGGAGATTGTTAGGAATCCAAGTGTGAGTCTAAGTCCCACATTGATAAGAGATGAGAAAGTGGAGCACTATATAAGAATAAAGACCCATAAACCCATTGCCTTAAGGTTTTGGATTGAGAGTGATGTCAATACCTTATGTGGTTGGGCTCAGGTCTCATTGGTCTTGTTCTCCCCAGTGATACCCCTCCTTATAAACCTAACACCTCATCCTAACCAGATCGTTTTTCGCCAAAACACTCTGTAGGAAGAATCATAGTTGTTTTTCTTTTTAGTTAATAATTTTTTGTTTGTCGATCGATAGTATAACGATCAAATTTTTTATATTGATAATAGTGATAAGACAATCATTTTAGGATCTATTTTTTGTACAAAACTCTTGATGGTTAGGAATGGCTTTGTCAGTTCTTTCTGCATCCTTTTGCTTTTGTCCTTGTATAAATATTGTTAATTTGATGTGATTATACTTATAATCGTTAGTGATGATTGGTAGGAGAATGCTTTATCGAAACCCACTTTCATATAAGTACTTGTTTTTATCTTTAATTATTTGAATTTAGATTTTCTCGATCGTTGTGGGTTCATAGTTAGGTGTTTTGCGGACTCATCATCCATCTTCACTTACAAATTTCCATTATTAAGGAGGGGTTCCATGATCGGAACGCGCCCTGGCCTATTTTATTATAAGACTTGGTAGGGATTCACTTTCATGATGATTAGCCTTGACCATGATTTTGATGTTGATCAGGAGGGTTTTACTAGTGAATGCTCCCTTAACCGATTGCTACGTGATCGGAAGGGGTTTATTGTTTAAACTCTCCCTTAACAGAATGGAATGCTAGAATGAGAGGGATTCTTGCTAGGAACTCATCCTTAGTTGATTAATAACTTATATTTGAAAAGAGCAAACAAAACTGCATATAATCTGCGTTTTATTGATGTATGTGTCTAGTTAAAACCTTTTCTGCCAAAATGCACCATTGGAAAAAAATGCTAGTGGTATGAATTGGTACAACTAACTGGAGTAAAATTTAAGATGAGATACATTTTGTACCTCCTTGGTGTACTCGACGTCTGGATGACCTACGTGTCCGACCTAGGCCTAACTATACATTACATCCCAAAAGCTCACCTCACCTTTCCTAGGCAACGACTATGAGAAACAACACATCCTCGCGTGAAGATCGGGGCCACATCAGCCCATGAAGACTCACTTCCATGAATTTAGAGGAGGTTGAGATCGAGTCAAACGGAGGTCAGGTATAAAGAGGGGAGCATCACCTTGTTAAAGGGACATGTCAGACTGGCTAACACTATTGAGAGAATCTCAACCTAATCTCAGCCTCATCATGGCCTCCACTCGGCCTCATCCTGGCCTTATCTCGGCCCCATCCTAGCCTCATCTTGGCCTCATCCTAGCCTTATCTCGGCCTCATTTGACCTAATCTCAACCTCATCACGACCTCATCTCGGCCTCATCCTAGCCTCATCTCGGCCTCATGTCGACCTCATCTAACCTAATCTCAGTCAACACGACCCCATCTCGGCCACATCCTAGCGTAATCTCTGCCTCATCTCGGCCTCATCTCAGCCTCATCTGACCTAATCTCAGCCTCATCACGACCTCATCTCAACCTCATCCCAAATCTTAAATTAGTTGTTCTGCTTAGTGTCCCTTTGACACTTTGACGAGAACACATTTCAAGTGTTGGGGATGACTTTGCCGTTGAGGTGCTGAATCTGGTATACCCAATTTTCCAGGTTCTTAGTAACTTTAAGGGTCCTTTCCTGTTGCCAACAAGCTTTCCATTCGCTTCATTCATTTGCAGTGAAGTTTCCCAGCTTGATCTTATTATTGTATTTTCGCGTGACCATTCACTTACAAGCTTTTACTCATACGGTGCAACCTCCCTCCGTCCGGCTAAGTTATCTAACTCAACTCGCAAGTGATCAACATTCATGTCCATACAGAAAAATGCGGTTGAGAATTTTGGTCTGACTGTCACAGTCACAAGGACATAGGAAGGACCCTCTATCCATAATATATATATATATATATATATATATATATATATATGTGTGTGTGTGTGTGTGTGTGTGTGTGTGTGTGTGTGTGTGTACCTGGCTAGGTTTGGCAGGTCGACAAATCACCGAGGCTAATCACTGAGATCAATAAATTAAGAAAGGAAGTTATTATCTCGTTAAGGACGAGGTTATAATTAGGGTCTCCTTAAGGACGAGGTTATAACTAGGGTCTCCATGAGGACGAGGTTATAACTAGGTCTTCTTAAGAACGAGGTTACAACTAGTGTTTACACAAGGACGAGGACGAGGGATCAGATTACAACAAGGAGGTCGTCGTTAGGCTGACCCCTTGTAAAAAGCTGAAATTGAAGAGATAATGTTCGCGATATGTGCTGAGGATATTAGATTAAGATAAAATTGGTTATTTAAGTTAAGAAGGATATGTTAAGAGGATATATTAAAAGTATTTTTTAGTTATTATTCGAAGGGATCTTATAATTATTATTTAGAGGAATATTTAGCTGTTATTTTATCTTTAGGGGATGTTATGCAGTTATTATAAATATTATTTAGAGGAATATATATAAATAATAGTTTGTACACTTTTTTAAGCAAACTCTGCACGTGCTTATAAATTAAAGCAAATAGAAAAAAATATAGAGTTTAGTCGCATTAAGTGAGGTATAAGAAAGACGGTAAAAAGAAGGATTTTCTAATAATTTAAAAAAAAATAATAACAAAAATAATAATAAAAATAAAAATAAAAATAATAATAATAACAGTGGATGTAAATGCATACGAAAATATTTAAAATGTCAATTTTTTTTTCCTTTCTAACACAGTTTTGAAATAATTTACCAAAGTAGCATATTGTGCAAAAAATTATCAAAGTAGCACACTTTCATTTTGAGGTCAGAATTCTGTCTCCAAGTACATGAATTTTGATCTTCGTTGGCCAAATTGTTTTTATGTTTACTTGTCGGAATTCAGTTCCGCAGAACCGAATTTCAAACGGGTTCTTTATTTTACTTTTAAAAAAGTTGGTAAAAATAATTATATATTAAAAAATGAATTGTTTTATGAATTATTAGAATTAATAAAAAAAATTATTATCATGAATTTACAGATTTAGTATTTTTTTTTTATAATAGAAGTTTGAGAAAAAATTGTATGAATTATAGTAGAAATAATAAAAGTCAAAATAATTATTATGTAAAATTATTATTTTGAGCTGGTATTACAATTTATTTTTTGTTTATTGAATATTTTAAAAAATTGGACTTTCTCTCTTTAAAATGATTTACAAAATTAATATGAAAATAATTGAGGCATGCATAGAAATTCTAAGTGTTGCTTTAGCTCTCATCCAAGTTGATCAGCCATGAGGTTTCCTCCTAAGGTGGGTTTGCTTCCGCACTTGGGTAGTCAACTTGGTGATCAACAATGGAGCTTTCCTCCTTAGGTGGGTTTCCTCTTGAAGCTCAATTGCCATTTTGGAACTTGGGTAGTCATGGTTGTTTGCTTGTAGGGTCGAGAATATATCGGATAGATCCTAGGCATGCTAGATGGGGGTGGGTGACTTCACCATCATGTCATCCCCGTATACTTCAATGCTCTTGTTAATTAGGTGCTTGAATACCTTGTCCACAAGTCTCTAGTATGTTACTCCAGCATTCTTGAGGCCAATGGGCATAACCTCATAATAGTAGTTCGCATCCTCTTTTGTGAAGGCAATGTTTATCTTACCCCCTCTCAACCATAGGAATCTCATTGTACCCTAAGTAGGCGTCCAAGAAACACATGTTATGGTCGACAACTCTATCTAAGAAATGATTAATACTAGGCAATAGATAGGCCTCCTTTATGCAAGCTTTTTGAGGTTCATGTAATCTACGCATTGTTCTTCACCAACACCATGTTGGCCAACCATCTTGTATAAAGTGCTTATTTAATGAAGCCAACCTGTAACAACTTTTGGACCTCAGCCTTAGCGACCAACCTTCTTCCTCCCCTAACTTTCTTTTTTTCTGCAACACTAGCCTAGCTTCACTGAAGATGGAAAACATGTAGGAGGCTATCCTCGAGTGGACCTTTAGGAGGTTGGTCGTTGTCCAAGCAAACAAGTTAGCATTACTGGCTAGGACTTGGCCTATACTTCTCTCGCCTTCTTCATTTATCACCACCCTTATCTTTAGGCCTCATCTTTCTTATAGGTGTAAAGGATGATGTCAAGGTATCAAATCAATCAATGGAGTAAGGGGTAAGTGAGTGAACTACTCTAGGGAGGCTCCTTTCAAAGTGGTAGGAATAGCTTTGCCCATAACAACATCATCAATCAAGTATAGAATGACTTTAGTAATGTACATAGACAACACGAAGGTGAGATGCAACTTTCTACATTGACCTTGCATTCTCAGGGTTTTTCTTATCCTTCCCCTTGTTAGTTACTCCTTCAGCCTCAACCTTCCTTCTCAGCCTGGCATTCTCATGCCTTAAGGCATTCATCTCTTCAGCACTTCTCTTATTGAATTCTGTGAACTTTTGCTACATTTTCATTTGCGCTTCCAACATCGCAGCTATGTGTGCTGGGGAGGGTCTTGAACCTACTTCTTTTGCTCCAACCATCTTATTCCTTGTCGATATCATGTAACACTTCTTCACAGAATATACCTCGACCCCACAATGGGTGTCAATTGTTCTTACAAAGTCGGATATACTTTGCGAAAAATCCAACTCCAAAAACTCCAAGCTCCAACTTCAACGTACTCATCCTCTAAAAGGGTGTTCGTCCTCTCTTAGTCGAACAAGTTTGTGCTTGCAAAAGACACTCTAATACTTAAGTCAACCAAGTACATCAGATGATAATAAATGCATTAATTAATGAATGTAATAATGTATCTCATGTATTATGCTATTTATATCATGATTTATGGCTTTTTACCTAAATAGACCTTATCCACGTAGCTAATTACCTTAATATAAAAGCAGGTATTTCAAAACATTAAAATTTCAAAAATCATTTCAGATCCAAAGATAACTTTTAGAACACCTATTTTAAATTTTTCTTTTGTATTTTGAAATAACTATTTAAAATATCTTTCACATTACTCAATTTAAAATGTATTGTTTGATATATTCCTAATTAAGTATTTAATGAAAAGTATTTTTCGAATCTTGAATTACTTTTCGAATGATTCAATCCAAAAAGTGAAAAAAAGAAAAAATATAAGAATTTTTATCATAATTTTGTTTAGAAAATTGAAAATTACAAATTTTATGTCGTGGGAAGGAAAAAACATAGTGTAGGAATAGGGACTTCAAATCGGGTTCAACCCGACGGGGTGATTCGTGAACCCGATCCAAAAAAGGTGGGTCGGGTTACATGTTTGAACCCGTTAATCCGAAAGAACTCGGCCCCCCTGACCCGCAACCGCGTAGGGCCATAAGACGAGCTAACCCAACTGACCCGTTAACCCGTAACTCTTTCCTTTTTATTTTTCCGCAATCTTTCTTCATCAATCTTCATCGAGCTTCGTTCATTCTTCAAACTCCACAGGTTCTTCTCCGACGTATTCACAAAGCATGACTTCAGCATCATCGGCAGCGACCTCACCACGACAACGTTCTGATCCACGGCGACTTCACTCACAATGGCATCACCTACAGCGAAACCCACATCGTAGACATAGAGCACAACTCCAACGACTCTCTTAGTACAAGTGCGACTCTAAATAGTGTTGGCGGCCTCACCCACGATGGTGGTACTCATAGTGGCAGCACTCATAGAGGCGAAACATAGATTATGATTTAGGGTTCTTAAATCCTTTTATTTCGTTTCTGATTCAATTTGTTTTCCCCATTTTATGATTTACGGTTACTAAAGTTGTTCTTCATGGCAGTAACGAGAGGGAGTCTCCATGGCGGTACGGTGGCGAACCTGTTTGATTTTGGATTTCTTCATTACTCTTCTTTGCATTAAGTTTTTTGTTGTTTGTTTCTTGTTGTAAACCTTGTAATGATGTTGTGGATTTGTTGGTTGCGATTTCGAATTGCGAATTTTTGGTTTTGATTGTGAAATGAGATGATTTCCAGCACGAATTGGGGACTTTTCTAGATGAATTTAACGAGAGGGGAGGAATGAATTAGGGATTTGTCTCTGGATGAATTTGACGGAAGGAGAAAGGATACATAAACTGAGGAAGAAAATAAAAAGAAGGGGGTGGAAAAACCCGTCAGTCCACCAACCCACCCATAACGAGACCTGGCTCGACCCGTTTTCAACGAACCAAAATTGGATCGGGTGAGCCTTTTTCTTTGTCATCCCTATGTAGAAAAGACCTTTGCAATAAAGCAAAAGAATCGTGTTTGCACTTTTCTACATGGAATCTCAATCAGTTATATTTAAATAAAAAATGGTCACATTAATTCAAGAGTAGTTATATTTTGACCAATTAAATTTATTTTTCCCTCATTTAATATTATCTTTCAAAAATTCTTTACTTTTTTTATTTTCTTTATAAGTATAAAAGCTTACTTTATTTTACTTTATAATTTATAATTATATATCTATAATTATATCTACAGAAGATTGTTTTTCACATTTTATAATTTTAATTTTTATCCTTTATAATATAAGTAGGTTCTGACACGGGTCTTTATTTTTTTTTCTTAGACATGTTATTTATATATAATACTTTAATTAGTTAATATTGTATTGTTCGGTAGGGTTGTTATTTAATAATTAATTTATTCCTGATTTTTGGTTTTGTAAAATTAAATATAAAATATATGTCTATAACCAGCTAACGCAATATGTCTTATCGAAAATCCAAATACAAATTTTGGGTTGTGTTGAAGTTTCCTTTACCAGGGTACATAGTCTGCAAAGCATTTATAAGAGGTGTTTTGAATAGTTGTGTATTATTCTCTTTATTCCTTGATTTTATGGTTTGGGTAGAACAAATAGAAGTTGGTGTAGTTAATTGTTTTGTGAAAAAGAAGATATCGTCTTCTCTTAATGGCGCATATATATATATATATATATATATATATATATATATATATATATATATATATATATATATATAGTTAGTTATATAGTTTTAAGAATCTGTGTCAGAATATCTTGGTGAGGTAACCTAAATTAGATTTTCCTTTTATTTAATAGTGTTGTTGATATTGTTATGCGTTTCGTATGTAATATGGTTCTGTATTTTTCAACATGCATCAAGGATTATGAAGTTTTATGTTTTATATTTTGAGCATGCCCAACAATATGTGTGTTTTTGAAAAGAAAGTTTGTATGTTTATTTTTTTATTTAGTGATCTCTGTTTGTATGTGTGTGGTAGGAATATTTGGTTTATAGGAAGGTTTTATGATTGAATGTGATCAAAATTGTCATTTAGAACTAATTACTGTCAACAGTCGATTTTGTCCAAATAAGTAAAAGATATTTTTAAAAATAAAAAAATAGTAAATGATAAATAATAATAAAAAGGAGATAAAAATAAGTGAAATAAAAAATAAAAAAATAAAAGTAATAATAAAACAAAAATTAAAAGAAATGACTAAATTAATTAAAAATAGTGAAAACGTTTCCTTTCATCGTACATGTTTTCTACTTTGGAAAATGATTAGTTAATTACTTTTTCTTTACTACTTTTCTTACCACCTAACGTGGATTTATCTTGTGCATTTTAATTTTAACTTTTAATATACTTTTAGAGTAATGATACATTGACACCCCATTTTTACCACTTTCATGACCACCTGACGTGGCAGCAGCATTTGGATTTTATGTTTTTACTTTTGAACAGAAAAATGAAATTGGCATTCAGAGACATCATTTCCCGCACAAGCGCGTGTTGTCACAGCCTTTTCCCACTCCTCACACACCAGCGCAAACGTTAACATTTTTTCGTTTTTGAAAACTCTCCACCGCTCCACCGCTTCTCCACTCTCCCCAAATCTCGCAGTTCCTTTCCCCAGTTCGTCGAAAGCGCCCAGTTCCAGTTCCCTTCCCCGCACCCGTCACTCGCGATTGACACGGAACACTGAATGGAGAGGCCAGTTCCCTTCCCTGCACCACACAGACACGTAACCGGCGACCCACAACCATCGTCCTGCACACCCACACACCTCTGGTGGACGTGATCCCGCAACCGCCGCCGTACATAACCCTTCCCGCACCACACACAGTTCTACTCCACGACTTCAAATCCTTTACCGCTCCACAAATCCCCTCCCGCACCCGAACCCCTTCCGGCATCATTGTTCTCACCCCAAAACCCTTGTGTGCGAGAAACCCTAACCCGAGAAACCGCAGCTTTCTTCTTCGTTTGTCAATCCCCGAATCCCTCTCCACACTCCCAAATCCCCAATTTCATAACCTAACCTAAATTTTGCCCCAATTTCAACGGTCACCACCGCTGCTCCCACCGTTGAGGGTCACCTGCCATTTTCCTATGAGAATTTATTCCCTCAGTGACGCAAACCCCAAAACCCCTCCATGCGAGAAACCCTAACCCGAATCCCTCTCCACACTCCCAATTCCCCAATTTCATAACCTAACCTATATTTTGCCCCAATTATTCCCTCAGTGACGTAGTCATCTTCATGAACACCTCAACCTCCCCTCTATCTTTCCCTTACTTTCAATTAGTACACGAACTCCAGCCCATGACCAACCACTGAAGCCGCAGTCGACCACTGAACCTCATCCCTCGACCCTACTCTCTATCCACCACACTGAACCACGCATTTTCGAGCCTTCTTCTGTCTCTCACGGGCTGAGCACGATCCAGGAGTCTCTCGCGGGCTGAGCACGATCCAGGAGCAAGGTCCATATTCTTTCAACATTGTTCATGCCATGTTATTGTTTCTGTGGTGCAATTTGTGCTGTTTTGTTTTGTTAAAATTATGTTGTACAATTAGTGTTGGTTTCTGCGACCTAGTTACCATGTTTATCTTTTTTGAAGTACTAGTTTTTGGCACGCTTAGTTTGTGTTGGTGTCTATTTATATTTGTTATTGGTTAGTGATTTGTGCAATTGTTTTGTGCAATCGGTGCAATGATTAGAGCAATTTGTTGGGGCTACATACATATTACTGTTTTGTGGATTGAGCTAAAAGTTGGTTAATATTTCAGTACTAGTTTTGTTTGTGTTATTTGATAATTGCACTTGAATACATCTGTGCATTTTTTATGTGAAAATGGTTTATGAATACATTATGAATGATTTGATTTATATTGATTTTTGTGAACTGAAGATCTGATTTGGGAATCATGACTGATGGCAGTGAAGACAATGGTTGTACAACTGAGACGAAGGTATGAGTTTGGAAATTGTCATACAAGGTTGTTCAATATATGTATTAAATAATGACTTGATGTATTTTTTTTTATGGATGCAAATTTATTTTAGACATTCATGTCGAACGCATTTTCTTGGTTCTTTGAATAAGATCTTAACAGAAGAACAAATTATTTGTCTAGAACAAACACCCTTTGCTTGGATGCCGAAGTTGAAAGAGTCTCTGAAGATAAGTAGAAATCTTCTAAATGAGTTGGTTAATGTGTGGGTTGAGAGGAGAGGAGGTTTTCTCCTTAATAAAGAAATTGTTAGATTTTCTTTATTAGATGTATGCTTAGGTTTAGGGTTACGGGTTGTTGGAACTAAAATTGATTTGGCTGAGGGTTTTGTTCAGAGTCAGTGTAGGAAACAATTTGATGATGAAAACGTTGATGTCAAAATGGTTTATGAATTCCTAATGCAACATCTTGGAGATTTAAGTGTAGTTGATTTTTGTAGATTGTATGTTTTGATAAGAATATGTGAGTTTCTATTGTCTAGTCGCAGGGGTAGAATTTTTCCGATATTGTTCAACATTGTGGATAACTTTGGAAGTCTAGGAAAATATAATTGGGGTAGTCTTGTGTATGAGTACTTGGTTGAGAGTCTATGTACTGCTTCATTGTTGTTGAGCGACGAAGGAAATGCGAAATACTTTCATGTGGATGGTTGTGTTTATTTGTTACAGGTATAATAAATTATTCGTTAATTGATTTTTTTATTAATTATGATCTTGAATTATTCGCTAATGCTGTTAAAATTTTGTTTAAATTTTGTTACAGGTATGGGCTTTTGAGCATTTGTTGATTTGGAAGAGAAAGGGAGGAACTCCCAGCAGCCGATTTCCACGAATATTGCATTGGATGGATGTTAAAGTTGGGGATTCCATAGTTAGTCGTAGTTTGAAGAAGAAAACGGTTAGTTTGATCTTTGTTTATAATTTATAATTTGATTGTGTTTATTACTCAATCAATTTATTGAATGATTTATTATTGGTTTGCTTGTTGGTTTATTTCGTTCATGAGGGCAGGTTTTGCATGACGTTGCCGTGTCAGAAGAAGAGCTTAAACATGTAGTTGTCCAAGAAGGTTTTCATGAATATGGGTGTGGATTTGGCAAGGTTGAAAGGAGAAATGAAGGAGGGTGTTCTTTACAAGAGAAGGAAGAGCTTATGCGTGAAATTTTAGAACAAGAAGCTGTTATTGAGGAACTTAAGCAATCAATTGATATTCTAAAAACAAAGATGAAGGAGATGAGGAAACAACCGCCTAAGGAATATGATCCATGTTATGACACCAATGGTTGTGCTTCTTCGACACATGATCATAGTTTTGATTTGGGAGGCAAATCTGTTGAGGAAGATGATGAAGTTCATAAAAGCAATGACATGTGTGACGAAATGGAGGAAAGCAATATGTATGCGCGAATGAAGCATCAACCCCGCACACGTTACAAAAGTCGTTCTATTCGAACTCCGTTTGCGAGTTATGGGATAAGGAGGTTGAAGAAATAGTTTGGAATTATTATTGTGTCAAATATTTTGAATTACAAGTTGTTTATGACCTTATATATGAAGAATGTTGTTTACAAAATGATATTTTTTGTTATTGGTAATGACAGGCTCGTACTGAATGACAAATTCATTTGTTTGTGTTCATTTCAGTATACATTTGTGTGACAAATGCTGCTCCACTCAAACTATATAAATCTGTTACAATGTCTGTGTCCAAAAAGTCTACTCTGGGTTACAGCTTATATTTGACTGGGTCGCATGATAAATTCCAAAAAGATCCACCAATGTTTGGGGTTCACTTATAACATATGCACTGAGTAAAAGAAATTAAATATTGTCTGCCTTGAAAGGGGGAAACAAACTGGGGTCCACCAATGCCCTGGGATTATTATTTTATTAAAAATACCCTACAAGTAATTTGTCCAAAAAGTCTATCCTGGGTTACACCTTATATTCCACTGGGTCGCATGATAAATTCCAAAAAGGTCCACCAATATTTGGGGTTCACTTATAACATATGCACTGAGTAAAAGAAATTAAATATTGTCTGCCATCAAAGGGGGAAACAAACTGGGTTCCACCAATGCCCTGGGATTATTATTTTATTAAAAAAATCCTACAAGTAATTTGTCCAAAAAGTCTATCCTGGGTTACAGCTTATATTTCACTGGGTCGCATGATAAATTCCAAAAAGGTCCACCAATATTTGGGGTTCACTTATAACATATGCACTGAGTAAAAGAAATTAAATATTGTCTGCCATCAAAGGGGGAAACAAACTGGGGTCCACCAATGCCCTGGGATTATTATTTTATTAAAAAAATTCTACAAGTAATTTGTCCAAAAAGTCTATCCTGGGTTACAGCTTATATTTCACTGGATCGCATGATAAATTCCAAAAAGGTCCACCAATGTTTTCACTCACTTATGACATATGCACTGAGTAAAAGAAATTAAATATTGTCTGCCATCAAAGGGGGAAACAAACTGGGGTCCACCAATGCCCTGGGATTATTATTTGATTAAAAAAATCCTACAAGTAATTTGTCCAAAAAGTCTATCCTGGGTTACAGCTTATATTTCACTAGGTCGCATGATAAATTCCAAAAAGGTCCACCAATATTTGGGGTTCACTTATGACATATGCACTGAGTAATAGAAATTAAATATTGTCTGCCATCAAAGGGGGAAACAAACTGGGGTCCACCAATGTCCTGGGATTATTATTTTATTAAAAAAATCCTCCAAGTAATTTGTCCAAAAAGTCTATCCTGGGTTACAGCTTATATTTCACTGGATCGCATGATAAATTCCAAAAAGGTCCACCAATGTTTTCACTCACTTATAACATATGCACTGAGTAAAAGAAATTAAATATTGTCTACCATCAAAGGGGGAGACAAACTGGGGTCCACCAATGCCTTGGGATTATTATTTTATTAAAAAAATCCTACAAGTAATTTGTCCAAAAAGTCTATCCTGGGTTACAGCTTATATTTCACTGGGTCGCATGATAAATTCCAAAAAGGTCCACCAATATTTGGGGTTCACTTATAACATATGCACTGAGTAAAAGAAATTAAATATTGTCTGCCATCAAAGGGGGAAACAAACTGGGGTCCACCAATGCCCTGGGATTATTATTTTATTAAAAAAATCCTACAAGTAATTTGTCCAAAAAGTCTATCCTGGGTTACAGCTTATATTTCACTGGATCGCATGATAAATTCCAAAAAGGTCCACCAATGTTTTCACTCACTTATAACATATGCACTGAGTAAAAGAAATTAAATATTGTCTGCCATCAAAGGGGGAAACAAACTGGGGTCCACCATAAAAAGGTGTAAACAGTACTCGTATTTGAGACTGGCATGCAATCTAAGCTCAAAGTTAACAAATTTTAACTTGTATCCCATGTAAGACCCGGGAAAATTAAATAGTTATTTAATTAATTATTTAATTAGGACGGGTAGCGAGAACATTTAAAGCAATAAATGCGAGGAGCTATGACATGGAAGAGTACTAGCTCAAGTGGTCGAGAG